>JAEEGJ010001936.1_pt1 | contig 256794 bp, 187 predicted proteins | sample 8958761 | NCBI WGS metagenome assembly JAEEGJ01 (sample SAMN16246546, study PRJNA631951) | gut metagenome | biome: gut microbiome; feature: rumen; material: RS-attached | host: Bos | place: Iran: Karaj | collected 2018-10 | reverse complement strand
AACAGCGGCTGTGCGAACTGGCTGTTCTTCACATTGGCGTACTTGTCGATGAGTTCGTCCTTGTAGGTGACCTTCTTTTGACCGTACTCCCAGTTCTTGGCCTCGTCGAGTTGGCTTTCGAGCGGTTTCATCACCAGCGCCTTCTCCTTGGCGGGGCACACATCGGCGCAGTTGCCGCAACCGGTGCAGTCCAACACGGAGACTTGCATTCTGAAGTGCATGCCAGCCATTTCCTTCGGCATCTTCATGTCGATGGCGACCATGCCCTTCGGAGCTTTCTTCAGCTCGGCGTCGGTCATGACGACAGGACGGATGGCGGCGTGCGGGCACACCAGCGAGCATTGGTTGCACTGGATACAGTTCTTGGAGTTCCACTCGGGGACGACGGTGGCCACGCCACGCTTCTCGTAGGCAGTGGTACCGGCCGGGAAGGTGCCGTCAACGATGTCCTTGAAGGCGCTCACGGGCAGGTCGTTGCCGCATTGGGCGACCATCGGACGCATCACCTTGTTGATGAACTCGGGATCCTTGTCGTTGTGCTCGAAGACGAAGTCGGTGGTGCAGTTGAGTTTGGCCCATGAAGCAGGGATCTCAACCTTGGTGATCTCGCCACCGCGATCGACGGCAGCGTAGTTCATGTTGACGATGTCCTCACCCTTCTTGCCGTAGCTCTTCACGATGAACTTCTTCATCTGTTCGACAGCCAGGTCGTAAGGAATGACGCCCGAGATCTTGAAGAAGGCGCTCTGGAGGATGGTGTTGGTGCGGTTGCCCAAGCCAATCTCAGCGGCGATCTTGGTGGCGTCGATGATGTACATGTTGATGTTGTTGAGGGCCAGGTACTTCTTCACATAGTCCGGAAGATGTTTCTTGGTCTCTTCAACGCTCCAAGGCGAGTTGTAGAGGAACGTGCCGTTCTTCTTCAGGCCGCGGAGGCAGTCGTACTTGCGCAGGTAGCTCGGGACGTGGACAGCCACGAAGTCGGGCGTACCGACGAGGTAAGGAGCCAGGATGGGCTGGTCACCGAAACGCAGGTGCGAGCAGGTGTAGCCGCCGGATTTCTTGGAGTCGTAGTCGAAGTAGGCTTGGCTATACTTGTTGGTGTTGTCGCCGATGATCTTGATGGAGTTCTTGTTGGCACCCACGGTACCGTCAGCACCGAGGCCGTAGAACTTGGCCTCGAAGGTGCCCTTCGGCAGGATGGAGATCTCTTTGCCGACTTTGAGGGAACGGCGGGTGACGTCGTCCTTGATACCCACGGTGAACTGGTTCATCGGTTTGTCGGAAGCGAGGTTCTTGTAAACGGCCACGATTTGGGCGGGAGTGGTGTCTTTGGAGGACAGACCATAGCGGCCGCCGATGATCATAGGCTTGTAGGGGCAGTTCTTGAAGGCTTCCACCACATCGAGGTAGAGCGGGTCGCCGTTGGCGCCGGGTTCCTTGGTGCGGTCGAGCACGCAAATGCGCTTCACGTGCTTCATCAGGCTCTCCGGCATGGCTTCCCTGAGGTACTTCACGCTGAAGGGACGATAGAGGTGCACGGTGACGAGACCGAGTTTCTTGCCAGCCTTGTTCTCCTTGTCGATGACGGTCTTGATGACGTCGTTGACGGAGCCCATGGCGATGATGACGTCGGTGGCGTCGGGAGCACCGTAATACACGAACGGAGCATATTGACGGCCCGTGATGCGGCTCATCTGCTTCATGTACTTGGCCACGATGTCGGGAAGGGCATCATAGTATTTGTTCTGCAGCTCCCTGGTCTGGAAGTAGATGTCGGGGTTCTGGGCGGTACCGCGGGTGACGGGGTGCTCGGGATTCAGAGCGCGTTCGCGGTATTCCTTCAGAGCCTTGTAGTTGACGAGCTTGCGGAGCTTTTCCATATCGGCAGCCTCGACCTTTTGGATCTCGTGGGAGGTGCGGAAGCCGTCGAAGAAATGCACAAACGGCACGCGGCCTTCGATGGCGGCGAGGTGGGCGACAGGAGCCAGGTCCATGATTTCCTGGACGGAGCTGGTAGCCAGCATGGCGAAGCCGGTCTGACGGCAAGCCATCACGTCGGCATGGTCGCCGAAGATGGACAGTGCCTGGGCAGCCAGGGAACGGGCGGAGACATGGAAGACACCCGGGAGCAACTCACCGGCGATCTTGTACATGTTGGGGATCATCAGCAGCAATCCCTGTGATGCGGTATAGGTGGTGGTCAGGGCACCGGCCTGGAGTGAACCGTGGACAGCGCCGGAGGCACCGGCCTCGGATTGCATCTCAACGACTTTGACGGTCTCGCCAAAGATGTTTTTCTGACCTTTAGCGGCCCATTCATCGATATACTCAGCCATCGGCGACGACGGGGTGATCGGATAGATGGCGGCCACTTCACTGAACATGTATGCAACGTGGGCGGCAGCCTGGTTGCCATCGCATGTCAAAAATTTCTTTTCTGCCATTTCTTAGTTTTGTTTGATTGTGAATTATGTGATTTTGTTCGTTTTCAAAAGCGGGTGCAAAAATAAACTATTTTAACCACTATTACAAGAAAAATAATCAAAGTGGATTTTTTATGTCGGGGATTCAAATTTTTTGTATTTTTGCCGGCTCAAATCAAGAAAATTTGACATTTTTTATACAAACAAACAATCAAAACACACAGACAATGAAAAAGTTAGCATTAGTGCTCGGCATGGCTTGCCTTTTTATGGTGGCCTGCAACAATGCTCCTAAACAGGAACAACCCAAAGAAGAACCCCAGCAGGAAGCTGCCGCTCCCGCCGAGGAACATCACTGCCCCTTCTGCACCCTGAAGGCTGAATACGCCAACTGGGAGACCATGGAAGAAACCGCCAAGGCTGAACTCAACCAGAAAGCCATCGCCCTCTTCGCTGAAATGGACGCCAAGATGGAAGAAATGAAGGCTGAAGGCAAGGAGTGCTGCGAGAAGGCCGGTGAAGTGAAAGAAGGCTGCGAGCAGAAGATGGCCGAGATGACCGAAGAGGCCAAGGCCGAATGCGAGAAGAAATGTGAAGAGATGAAAGCCCAGTGCGAAGCCATGAAGGCTCAGATGGATGCCGTCATGGAAAAGTGGGCCAACATCGCCAACATGACTGCCGACGAGCAGAAGGACCTCGTCCTGGAACGCATCGCCGCCATGGGTATGGGCCAAGGCAAGTGCGACAGCCACGAAGGTGAAGCTCACGAGTGCCAGCACGAAGGTGAAGGCCACGAGTGCCAGCAAGCCAAATAATCTTTCTTAAGGTTATTGAAGACTTGAAAAGGCTGCCGATCGGCAGCCTTTTCTTATTTCCACTCGAACGTCCCGATCATCCGGTCGATATCCTGCCGTAGGTAGTCGATGACCGGCTGCATGGAGTCGTTATTGGGTACGAAGTTGAAATACAAAGCCCCGCGCACGAAGTTGGCGGTGCTGTCGGTGAGGTAAAACTGCAGGGGCGTAGCCACGCCTTTGCCGTCCATCTCGATCAACATGCCATACACACGTTGTTCGGGGTTGACGATGAGACTGTCGTGCATGCCGTTGGCCTTCTGGAGGTGCTTGGTGAGCATGGTGTGGACGTCTTCAAGATACTCGCTGAGGTTGCCTTTCACGACCTTGTGGGTCAGGTGGATGGAAGCCTTGAAGTCGGGCAGCTCCACATTCACCCAGTTCTTCTCCTCGGGCGAAAGCGGGTCGTGTGTCAGCACGGCGTAGCCCGGCACGTCGAAGGCGTACTTCTCCACGGTGTCGACTTTTACGTAGTCTTTTTCGGGCAAGTCGATGCGGAAATACCCTTTGGGTTTGGGCAAGGGGCGCTCCGGCTCCCCGCAGGAAGAAAGCAGTGTGATGGCGAGGAGGTTCCCGATGACCATCATCAACAGGACAGGTATCGTTTTCTTTTTCATCTTCGCACTTTGATCTGAATAATCCTTCTGGCATCGGCCTCGGTGATCTCGAAATGGAACTGCTCGATGTTGAAGCTGAAGCCCACCTCGGGGATGCGTCCCTCGATCTCCAGGACCAACCCGGCCAGCGTGTCGGCTTCGCCCTGCATCGGCTCAAAATAGTCCTCGCTCACGTTGAACACCTTGCAGAAATCGACGATGCTGGTCTGTGCCTTGAACAGGTAGGTGTTGTCGTCCAGCTTGGTGTAGTGCTGCTCCTGCTTCACGTTGTCGAACTCGTCGTTGATCTCGCCCACGATCTCCTCGATGACGTCTTCCATGGTGATCAGGCCGGAGGTGCCGCCGTATTCGTCCACCACGATGGCGATGTGGATCTTCTTCTCCCGGAAGTCTTGGAAGAGGTCGTTGATCTTGCGGTTCTCAGGCACGAAGAAGGCAGGTCGGATGAGCTTCTGCCATTCGTACGACTGGGCGTCGAGGTAGGGAAGGAGGTCCTTGACGTAGAGAATGCCGTTGACCTTGTCGAGGGTTTCTTCATAAACGGGGATACGAGAGAAGCCGCTCTTGATCACGGTGGCGAGCATGTCCTGGAAAGGCATGCCGTGCTCCACTGCGATGATGTCGATGCGGGGCTTCATCACGCTGCTTACCTCCTTCTCGGTGAAGGTGGCGATGCCCTTGAGCATCTTCTTCTCGTCGAGGGGCGTGGAGTCGTTGGTGGCGATGTCGACGGCGGCGCTCAGGTCGTCCATCGAGATTTCGGCCTTTTTCTTCTCGAGGTGTTTGTCCATGAAGGAGGTGGAGTTGACCAGCAGCCGGCTGAGTGGCTTGAATACCACGATCAGCACTTGCAGCGTGCGGGCCATGAAACGGGCGAACTTCACCGGACGTTTGGCGGCCAGGATCTTCGGGGTGATCTCGCCGATGATCAATACCAACGAGGTGATGACCACCAGCTCCATGACGAAGGCGGCCACGGGATGGTTCGCCATGTCGAACAGCTCGCTGACGATGTAGGTGGCCAGCAGGGTGATGGTGACGTTGACGAAGTTATTGCCGATAAGGATGGTGGCCAACAAGGTCTTGGGCTGTTCGCGAAGCTTCAGCACCAGGCGGCTCTTGGCGTCGTTTCTCGATTCCAGGTCGTCGATATCTGCCGGCCGTAGCGAGAAAAAGGCCGTCTCGCTGCTTGAGATCAAGGCCGAGGCCACAAGCAGCAGGCAAAGGACGATCAGTCCAATGACGGCGTTAAGGGTGAATCCGGTGAAAAATGGCGTGAGTAGGGTGGGGATTGATGCTATGTAAGGCGCAGGGTCGGGGTCCATTTAAGTTGAGCGTTGAAAGGTGAACGGTGTGAGGTTAGAAGGGCAGGTCGTCTTGCGGCATGTCCTGGGTGGCGAAGGGGTCGGCAGGGGTGGGCGCCTGGTAGGCGGCCTCCTGTGTCGGGGTGGTGCCACTGGCTGGTCCGGCGGTGTATCCGGGTGCCTGTCCGTAATTATAGGAATATTGGGTGGCCCTTCCGGGAACGAGTTGCATCATCTTATCCACTTGGATTTCAGTGATGATGCGACTAATATTCTGACTGTCAGTGTATTGGCGGGTGCGGAGACGTCCTTCGACGTACATCATGTCGCCTTTTGCATAGTTGCGGCGTTTGTCGGCGATGTCATTCGCCAGGTTGCCCCAGGCAATGAGGTTGTGCCATTCGGTCTGGTCCACCCAGTTGTTGTCGCGGTCGCGATAACGCTCGGTGGTGGCGAGGGTGACGGACATCTTTCTGTTTCCGCTTTCAAATGTAGTGATTTCCGGGTCTTTTCCAAGACGGCCGATAAGGATAACTTTGTTTACGCTTGCCATGTAGCTTGTAATTAGTGGGTTAGTTTAAGTTGTTTTGCAGATAGTTTTCGATGAGTTTCGGGACCGGAAAGGAACCTAATTCATTTTCAGCCGCCAAAAGTAATTTTTTTGTTTGAATTGACGATAAAAAACCATTAATTTTTATTAGCAAAAATGTGGCGACGAGGGTTTGGTGAGTGAGTTTGTGCCTGTAGGGTGGCGCGGAGTGCCCGATCACGAAATCCAAACCTTCGGTCAGTTGGCGGAACGTGTCGCTGGCCACCAACGCCTCGGTGTCGAGGGGTTCGTCGCTCTCGATGCAGGGGAAGTCGTACAGGTTTTTCCAGATGTCGTTGTCTTCGCGTTTGCGCAGGTAGATGCCTTGGTCGGGGGTCTGGAACACCAGGTAGTGGAGGTAGCGGGTGCGGACGGCCGCCTTGGGTGCCTTCACCGGCCGTTGGGCCACGGTGCCATGGGCTCGGGCGAGGCAAGCCTCGCCCAGTGGGCATCCCTGGCAGTCGGGGCGTTGCGGCAGGCAATGCAACGCCCCGAACTCCATCAACGCCTGGTTGTGCCGCCCCGGATGCTTGCGGTCGAGCAGGTGGTCGGCCAGGTCGGCGAACAGCGTTGTCCCTTCATTTTTATTAATAGGGGTGTCGATGTCGTAAAGCCGCGAGAGCACCCGGTACACATTGCCGTCGACCACGGCATGGGGCAGGTCGAAGGCAATCGAGGCGATGGCGGCGGCGGTGTAGCTTCCGATGCCCGGCAGCTCCATGAGCTGCCGGTAGTCCTTTGGAAAGGCGCCGCCATGGCGTTCGACCAGTTCGCGTGCGCAGCGATGCAGGTTTCTCGCCCTCGAATAGTAGCCCAACCCTTGCCATTGCTTCAGCACTTCTTCCTCGGAGGCCGCTGCCAGCTCGCGAAGACCGGGCCAGCGTCCGACAAACCGTAGGTAGTAGTCAAGTCCTTGATTGACACGGGTTTGCTGAAGGATAATCTCGGATAGCCACACATGATAGGGGCTGGGATCTTCCCGCCAAGGCAGGACCCTTCGATGTTGTCCATACCATTGGGCAAGGGTTTGTTGCAAGCGCTCCATGGGGTTCGAAATGGTTTATTTTGAGTTCATTAGAAGAAAAAAAATCAAATTCTTTTAGGAGGAATGAAAAATGTTCGTACCTTTGCCGGCAAATTTAAAACAATCCAAAACAATAACCCTTTAAAAAAAGCAAAGAAATGACCAAAGCAGAAATCGTAGCCGAAATCGCCGGTAAGACTGGAATCGAGAAAGGTGCTGTCCAGACGGTAGTCGAGAACTTCATGGAAGTGGTGAAAGCCTCCATGGCCAAAGGTGACAATGTTTATCTGAGAGGTTTTGGCAGTTTCATCATCAAGACGCGTGCTGAAAAAACCGGAAGAAATATCTCCAAGAACGTCGCCATCACCATCCCGGCCCACAAGATTCCGGCCTTCAAGCCCGCTAAGACTTTCATGAACGCTGTTAAGTAATTTGAACATTTTACGTAAAATCACAATACTATGCCAAACGGTAAAAAACACAAGAGACATAAGATGTCAACGCACAAGCGCAAAAAACGCTTGAGAAAGGACAGACACAAGAAGAAATAAGCTTTCTTCTTAAGAAGTCGTCAATTTGATAACACAGCATTGCATCTTTCAAAAAAAATACAATGTTGTGTTATTGTTTTATTGAAGCAATGTAAACGTTAACCTCAAAGCAACACTGAAAATGGCTGAAGAACAACAGCAAATCCAAGTCAAGACGGTGGAGCGGGAGTTGGTTGTCAACGCCCGCGCTTCGGAGGTTGACATCGCTCTGTTGGAGGACAAGGTACTTGTCGAACTTCACAAAGAGAAAAGCAACAACCAATTTGCGGTGGGTGACGTCTACCTGGGCAGGGTCAAGAAGATCCTTCCCGGGCTCAACGCCGCCTTCGTGGATGTCGGTTACGAGAAGGAGGCTTTCCTGCATTACCTCGATCTCGGCCCCCAGATCCGTTCCCTGCTCAAGTTCAAGAGCATGATCGCTGCGGACAAGTCGGGCGAGGTTACCATGGACAAGATCAAGCTCGAGCCCGACATCGACAAAAACGGCAAGATCGGGTCGATCCTCAACGCCGGCGACCTCATCCCGGTGCAGATCGCCAAGGAGCCCATCTCCACCAAGGGACCGCGCATTTCGGCAGAGATCTCCTTTGCCGGACGCTACATCGTTTTGGTGCCGTTTTCCAACCGCATCTCGGTATCCCAAAAAATCCGCAGCGGCGAGGAAAGAAGCCGCCTGAAACGCCTGATCCAGAGCATCCGCCCCGCCAACTATGGAGTCATTATCCGTACCGTGGCCGAAAACAAGAAGGTGGCCGATCTCGACGCAGACCTCAAGTCACTCGTAGAGAAGTGGGAACGCTGCGTCACCGAGATGAAGAAGATGACCACCTCGGGCCGCATGGTCAGCGAACAGGCCCAGACTGCCGTCTTGCTGCGCGATCTACTGAACGAGTCGTTCAACAACATTTACCTGAACGACGAGTCACTTTATGAAGACATTCGGAGTTACATCCAGACCATCGCACCCCAGAAGACCGAAATCGTCAAGCTGTACAAGGGCAAGGAGCCCATTTTCGACAACTTCGGCGTTTCCAAGCAGATCAAGGGCCTCTTCGGGAAGGTGGTCACCATCAGAAACGGTGTTTACCTCATCATTGAACACACCGAGGCCATGCACGTCATCGACGTGAACAGCGGCCACCGCGTCAATAAGGAAAACACGCAGGAAGAGAACGCGCTTCTGGTCAACATAGAAGCTGCCAAGGAGATTGCCCGCCAGCTGCGGCTGCGCGACATGGGAGGCATCATCATCGTCGATTTCATCGACATGCGCGAGGCGTCGCACCGCAAGGAACTGTTCGACGTCCTTTGCCAGGAGATGGCACGCGACCGCGCCAAACACACCATCCTCCCGGCCACCAAGTTCGGCCTTATCCAGATCACCCGTCAGCGCGTGCGTCCCGCCACGGAAGTACAAGTGCAGGAAAAATGCCCCGTGTGCGACGGCGAAGGCAAGATCCGCCCTGCCATCCTTTACATTGACGAAATCGAAAACAACCTCAAGTACCTGCTGCTCGACCAAAACGAGAACCACATCACCCTGCAGGTCCATCCCTTCATTGAGGCTTACCTCACCAAAGGCTGGTTTTCGATCCGGCGCAAGTGGATGAAGAAATATGGCAAATCCTTCAAGGTGCAGGCCATGCCCGAGTTCCACATGCTGCAGTACAATTTCCAGAACGCCAACGGCGACGACATCAAGATCTGATTGCCGGGACGTTGAAAAAAAACCATCGTAGAGACGCATTGCCTTGCGTCTCTACTTTTTTATTATTTTTGCCCCCAAATAACACCATAACCGAACCACTGAACAACAGAACACTATGAAAGATATCGTACTGAGCGGCATCCGGCCTACCGGCAACCTCCATCTCGGCAATTACTATGGCGCGGTCCGCAGCTTCGTCAAGATGCAGGAGGACTACAACTGCTATTTCTTTATCGCCGACTGGCATTCGCTCACCACCCATCCCAAGCCGGAGAACATCCAGCGGTCGGCCCGGACCATCCTGGCCGAATACCTGGCCTGCGGCATCGATCCCGAAAAGGCCACCATCTACATCCAGAGCGACGTGCCCGAGACCATCGAGCTCTATCTCTATTTCAACATGAACGCCTATATCGGCGAGTTGGGCCGTGTGACGACCTTCAAGGAAAAGGCACGTCAGCAACCCGACAACGTCAATGCCGGCCTCTTCACCTATCCGACACTGATGGCCGCAGACATCCTGCAACACCGGGCCAAATGGGTGCCCGTGGGCAAGGACCAGGAACAGAACATGGAGATGGCCCGCAAGTGTGCCCGCCGTTTCAACAACATCTACGGTGTGGAGTTCTTCCCCGAGCCGCAGAACTACTACTTCGGAGGCGACGCCGTCAAGGTGCCCGGCCTCGACGGATCGGGCAAGATGGGCAAGAGCGATGGCAACTGCATCTACCTCTTCGAGGACGAGAAGACCGTGCGTAAGAAAGTGATGCGCGCCGTCACCGACAACGGGCCGCAAGAACCCAACAGCCCCAAGCCGGAGGTCATACAGAACCTCTTCACCATGATGGGTATCGTCAGCGCTCCCGAAACCGTGAAATACTTCGACGAAAAGTGGAACGACTGCACCCTCCGATACGGCGACATGAAGAAACAACTTGCCGAAGACATGGTCCAGACCCTGAACCCCATCCGCGAACGCATCCAGGAGTTCTCGTCCGACACTGAACGCCTCGACCGCATTGCCCGTATGGGTGCCGAAAAGGCCCGCGAGAGTGCCTCCAAGACCCTCAACGAGGTGAGAAAGATCATCGGCTTCCGTCCCTATTGACTTTTGTCTTCCGTTTTCTGAATTCAATCTTATGGGTGACTTTGTAACATACGAAAAGATTCCGGAGCGGGCGGTGCTCATAGCGGTTGCCTCCAAGAAACAAAGCCGTGAGCGTACCGAGGAATACCTCGACGAACTGTCCTTCTTGTTGGAGACGGCCGGTGGCGTGCCTGTGGCCCGTTTTGTGCAGGCCATGGACCATCCTTCGAGCGTGAGCTATCTCGGCTCGGGCAAGCTGGAGGAGATCCATCAATACATCAAGGCGGCAAATATCGAAATAGCCGTCATCGATGACGAGCTGAGCGCCACCCAAGCCCGCAACATGGAACAGGCCCTGGAGTGCCGCGTGCTCGACCGTACCAGCCTCATCCTCGACATCTTCGCTTCCAACGCCCATACAGCACACGCCAAAGCCCAGGTGGAGCTGGCACAATACCAGTATCTGTTGCCTCGGCTGACCCGTATGTGGACCCACCTGGAACGCCAACGGGGCGGTATCGGCATGCGCGGACCCGGCGAGACCCAGATCGAGACCGACCGTCGATTGATTCTGGATCGCATTGCCGCCTTGAAAGAGAAGCTCAAGGAGATCGACATGCAGAAGACCGTGCAGCGCAAGAACCGGGGCAAGCTGGTGCGCGTAGCCCTGGTGGGCTACACCAACGTGGGCAAGTCCACCATCATGAACCTGCTGAGCAAGTCGGAGGTCTATACCGAGAACAAGCTCTTTGCCACCCTCGACACCACCGTCCGCAAGGTGGTGGTGGAAAACCTGCCTTTCCTCTTGTCCGACACCGTCGGGTTCATCCGCAAGTTGCCGCACCATCTGGTGGAGTCGTTCAAGTCTACGCTCGACGAGGTGCGTGAGTCCGACATCCTGCTCCATGTGGTCGATATCTCGCATCCCGACTTCGAGGCGCAGATGGAAGTGGTGAACCAAACCCTCGCCGAGCTGGGTTGTGCCGACAAGAAGACCATCGTCGTCTTCAACAAGACCGACGCCTATACATGGGAGGAGAAAGACCCCGACGATCTCACCCCGCCTACCAAGCGCAATGTCTCCTACGAGGAGCTGAAACGGACTTGGATGGCCAAGATGAACGACAACTGCATCTTCATCTCCGCCAAGAACCGCGACAACTATCAGGAATTCAGAGACTTGCTCTATAAAGAGATCCGCGACATGCACGCCATCCGCTATCCCTACGATAATTTCTTGTATTGACATGTTCCTCATCGACACCCATACCCACGTGTATGATCCCGAATTCGACCTCGATAGGGATGAAGCCGTTCAACGTGCGTTGGATGCAGGCGTGGGGATGCTGCTCATGCCCAATGTGGATGCCTCCACGATCCAACCCATGCTGGAAGCGTATGGACGTTTTCCCGACTGCACCCGCGTGATGATGGGCCTCCAACCCGAAGAGGTGAAAGCGGATTATAAAGCGGTACTCGCCCTCATGGAGAACGAACTGGAACGTGGCATATATATAGGTGTGGGCGAAATCGGACTCGACTTGTATTGGGACGCCAGCTTCGAGAAGGAGCAAATCGATGCCTTCGAGACCCAGCTGGGATGGGCCAGGCAGCTCGGATTACCGCTTTCCATCCACTGCCGCAATGCCTTCGGCTTGATGGTCCGCATCCTGGAGAAACACCAGGATGGCGCTTTGAAAGGGGTGATGCATTGCTTCACCGGCACCGAAGAAGAAGCCAAGGCGTATCTCGACCTGGGCTTCCATCTGGGTTTGGGTGGCGTGACTACCTACAAGAGCTGCAACGTGCGCGAATTCCTGCACAATATTTCACCGGAACGTATCGTTTTGGAGACCGATGCGCCCTATCTCTCACCCGTGCCCCACCGCGGCAAGCGGAACGAACCCGCCTTCTTGGCGGATACCGCCAAAAGCATCGCGGAAAGCTATGGGGTGCCCTTGGAAGAGGTCGCTGAAATCACCACACGCAACGCTAAAATACTCTTCGGAATCTAAAAAAACCTATCTTTGCCACTGAAATCAGTCCTGTCTTCTGACTTCCAAATTCTAAAAGAGAATGACCCAAAAAGAAGAAACTTCCATCCTGGTGCTCTACACCGGCGGCACCATCGGCATGATGCAGGATCCCAAGACGGGAGCCTTGGTGCCTTTCGATTTCGACAACATCTACAAGCATCTGCCGGTCTTGCAGAACTTCGGCTACCAGATCGACTTCTACTCGTTCGACCCGCTCATCGACTCGTCCAACATGTCGCCTGACTTTTGGGCCAAGCTGGCGCAGAAGATCACCGAAAACTACGAGCAGTATGACGGCTTTGTGGTGCTGCACGGCTCCGACACCATGGCCTACACGGCCTCGGCGTTGAGTTTCATGCTCGAGAACCTCAACAAGCCGGTGGTGCTTACGGGTTCGCAGCTGCCGATGGGCGTGGTGCGTACCGACGGTCGGGAGAACTTCCTGGCCGCCATCGAGATCGCCGCCGCCAAGGAAGACGACACCGCCATCGTGCCCGAGGTGTGCATCTTCTTCCAGGACCAGCTGCTCCGCGGCAACCGCACCACCAAGTTCAACGCCGAGAACTTCAACGCCTTCGCCTCGACCAATTACCCCGGGCTGGCCGAAGTGGGCGTGCACATCAAATACAACAAGGATCGCATCCTGAAACCCAACTTCAAGAAACTGAAGCTGCATACCAACATGGACCGCAACGTGGGCATCCTGAAGCTGTTCCCCGGCATCTCGGAGGACTTTGTCCGTCATGCCCTGCGCACCCCGGGATTGAAAGCGATGGTGTTGGAGACCTTTGGGTCGGGCAACGCCACGACGGCCGACTGGTTCCTCGATGCCCTTAAGGAAGCCATCGACCGGGGCATGGTCATCCTCAACATCACCCAGTGCAAGGGGGGCTCCGTTGAGATGGGACGCTACGAGACCAGTCTCGACATGGCCCGCATCGGCGTCGTCAGCGGATACGACCTCACCACTGAGGCGGCCGTCGCCAAACTGATGTACCTGATAGGGGAGGGCCTTTCGAGGGAGAAAGTCATTGAAATCCTTGGGGTTTCGATTCGGGGCGAGATGACGAAATCGTAGAATTTGAAAAAAAATGCCCTTTCTTTGTTTTTGAAACGAAAAGTTTTGTAATTTTGGCAACGATTTTTTTTGGAGAGATGTCCGAGTGGTTTAAGGAGCACGCCTGGAAAGTGTGTGTACTCCAAAAGGGTACCGCGGGTTCGAATCCCGCTCTCTCCGCCAAACGGAAAATGAAATAGTAGTAATCACAACATTAACTCAATCATGAAAAAATTAATTGCTTTACTCACGATTGTTGGTTTTATGACTTTTGGAATCAGCAATCTCTTTGCTCAAGAAGAGCAAGCTCAACCTGAAGCCGCAACGACCGAACAGGTTGCTGAAACCGTAGCCCCCGCTGTGGAAGAGGCTGCTACCACCGACCTTACCCCCGCCGAAGGCCCTGTGACCTTCCGTGAATCCATCAAGAAGCAGTTCATCGACGGTGGTCCTGCCTTCATGGGCATCGTGTTGATCATCTTGCTGCTTGGTATGGCCATCTCCATCGAGAGAATCATCTATCTGACCATGGCCGACGCCAACTCCAAGAAGCTCCTTGCGGGCATTGAGGAAAAGATGAAAGCCGGTGATGTGGAAGGTGCCAAGAACCTCTGCAAGAACACCCGCGGTCCGGTGGCCAGCATCTTCACCCAAGGTTTGATTCGTCTCCAGGACGGCCAATCCCTGGAAGAGGTTGAGAAATCCCTCGTTTCCTACGGTGCCGTTGCCGCTGGCAAGCTCGAAAGCGGTTTGAGCTGGATCGGCCTCTGCATCAGCTTGGCTCCTATGTTCGGATTCATGGGTACCGTTATCGGTATGATCAAGGCCTTTGACGACATCGCCGCTGCCGGTGACATGAGCCCCACGGTTGTCGCCTCCGGTATGAAGGTCGCTCTGTTGACCACCGTGTTCGGTCTGATCGCCGCTATCATCCTTCAGATTTTCTTCAACTTCATCGCTTCAAAAATCGAAAAAATCACGAGCGACATGGAGAATGCCTCCATCAGCTTTATGGATATCCTCGTTAAATACAACAAATAATAAGTACTAATCATGAACGGTAAGCTTTCAAATATCGGAAAGTGGGTCTTTGGTGCCCTGGCGCTCGTCACGGTGATCCTGGCTATCATGTTTTACCTGGATCTCAAGAATGAGGGTCGCACCAACTTGATCCTGAATTGGGGCTACATCTTGATTATACTTGGCATCGTTATCGCAATTTTATCAGTTATCATCTCTGGTGTTGTCAAAGGCATCAATCTCAAGAAGATCTTAATTGCTTTGGCTGCGATTGTCATTATTGGAGTTGTAGCATACATCATGTCGAGAGGCAGTTTCGGCGTCGAATACGCCACGGGTGAGCATGTCTATTCAGGCAAAACCCACGGCTTGGTCGAATGGGGCCTCAATTTCTTCTATGTAACACTTGGAGTTAGCATTCTTGCAATTCTCTATTCCGTTATCAGATCAGGTAGATAAAAACATTTCATCATGGCCAAGAAAGTTCCAGAAATCAATTCTAGTTCGCAGGCTGACATAGCATTCTTGCTGTTGTGTTTCTTCCTGATGACCACCTCCATGGACGTGGACTACGGTATCACCCGTCGTCTGCCTCCTCCGGTGGAGCAAAACGACGACGACGTCAAGGTCAAGGAAAGAAACGTGATGAATGTTTTGATTAACAAGAATAACAAGCTGATGGTCAACGGCCGTCCTTCGGATATTTCCACGTTGAAGGAAGATGCCAAGAACTTCATGACCCCGCGCCCGGGCGACGAAACCGCTCCGGAAGTGGAACCCAAGACGTTTGATCTTTTGGGCGAAGTCATGATGTCGAAGGGCGTGATTTCCTTGCAGAACGACCGCGGTACATCATACGCTATGTATATCAGTGTGCAGAATGAGCTGGCACGTGCCTTCAACGAATTGAAGGAAGATATGGCTTGGAAACATTTCCATAAGCATTTCGACCAGCTCAACGAAGATCAAGCAAAAGCTGTCAACGATGCAGTTCCTGTACGTGTCAGTGAGGCAGAACCCGCAGAATATTAATAAGGAGGAAAAGATATGGGTAAATTCAGAAAAGAAGGTAAAAAGGAAGTGCCGCAAGTCAGCACGTCGTCCTTGCCGGATATCGTTTACATGTTGATCTTCTTCTTTATGATCACCACTTCGATGCGTGATGTCGAACTGAAAGTCAAGACTGCCATGCCTAAGGCGACTGAGATCCAGAAGCTCGAAAAGAAGGCGTTGGTCAGCTCCATCTACATCGGCCCTCCGCGTGACGCCAAACTCGGTACCGAGTCGCGTATCCAGCTGAACGACCAGTTCGCTCGTCCGGATGACATCGCCGACTGGGTGCTTCAGGAGCGTGAAGCGCGCAACGAGGCCGACCGTCCGCTGCTCACCACGGCGCTGAAGGTGCATCGTGATACCCGTATGGGTGTCGTCACCGACGTGAAGCAGGAGCTTCGTAAAGTGGGTGCGTTCCGTATCAACTATACGACCCTCAAGGGCAGTGCGCTCGAGAACTAAGAAGCAGGACGCTTCGAATGAAAAAAGGATGCCTTTCGGCATCCTTTTTTCGTTTTCGGGTGGTCCCACTAGGGCTTGAACCTAGGACCTACTGATTATGAGTCAGTTGCTCTAACCAACTGCGCTATGGGACCGCAAAAATTCGGAACATCTGTCGTCTGCAGCGGATTATTCCTTATATTTGCCTTGCAAAAGTACAAACTTTTTTGAAAAGATGGATAAAATCAAACATATCATTTTCGACCTTGGTGGCGTGATTCTCGACATTGACGAGAATATGGCCGTTCACGAATTGGAAAAACGCGGTGTTGACCTGCATTTGATCGAGGGCGAGGCGTTCCGTTCCATCGATAACCGGTTCGAGCGGGGCATCCTCACGGCTGCTTCGTTCCGACGGAAGGTGAAGGAGTTGGTCGGCCTTCCCAAACTCTCGGATGCCGACTTCGACTACATCTGGAACGCCATCTTGCTCGATATCCCCCGCGAGCGCATCCAAGCCCTCGAAGAGATCAAGGAGCACTACCACATTTTCCTGATGAGCAACACCAACGAGATCCATTACGACCTCTATGTGCGTGACCTCCAGTTGCGTTTCGGCTACAAGCAGTTCGACGACCTGTTCGACAAGTCGTATTTCTCTTTCGACGTGCATTTGCTGAAGCCGGATCCGCTGTTTTTTGAGTACATCCTTGAGCAGCAAGGCCTGAAGCCGCAGGAGACCCTCTTCATCGACGACAGCCCGGCCAACATTGCCGTAGCCCGTCAATTGGGCATCCACACCTATCACATCCATCGCGATGAGTTGGTGCGCAACCTGTTCAAAGACGGCATCCTGCGTCCCGATGTGGCCCTCGACGTGGATCGTTGAGGGTTATGTTGCTGAGGGCGATGGCCCGTCCCAGGGCGCTCCTTTCACCTCGTTTAGGATGTTGCCGACCTCCTCGGCGGTCTTGGCTTCCATCAACCGTATCTTGTAAGGCTTGAAGTTGGGCATGCCTTTAAAATAGGAGCCCCAATGCTTTCGGATTTCCATGATGGCGACCCGTTCCCCTTTCCATGCCACCGATCGTTCCAGCTGAATCTGGGCGATGCGTATGCGTTCTTCGAGACTGGGAGGTGGTAGTTCCTCACCCGTTTCGAGATAATGTCTGATTTGCCTGAAAAGCCACGGATTTCCGTAGGTGGCGCGTCCGATCATCAAACCATCCACGCCGTAGGTGTCCTTGAAATGTTGGGCGGAGGGTCCGTCCACGACATCGCCGTTGCCGATGATGGGGATGTGCATCCGGGGGTTGTTTTTCACCGCACCGATCAGCGTCCAATCGGCGGGCTCGCTGTATTTGGTGGTGCGCAGCCGCCCGTGGATGGTCAGGGCAGCGATGCCTACGTCTTGCAGCCGCTCGGCGATCTCCACAATGTCTTTGTGCGCCTCGTCGTAACCCAAACGGGTCTTCACGGTGACCGGGAGGTCCACCGCCTTGACCACTGCTTCGGCGATGGCTACCATCTTGGGGATGTCGTTCATGATGCCCGAACCGGCTCCTTTGGAGGCCACCTTCTTGACCGGGCAACCGAAGTTGATGTCGATCAAGTCGGGGTGGGCGGTTTCGGCATAGCGTGCGGCGGCCACCATGGGTTCCACGGCGTTGCCGAAGATCTGCACCCCGAAGGGACGCTCAAAGGCGTCGAAATCCAGCTTTTTGATGCTCTTCACACTGTCGCGGATCAACCCGTCGGAGGAGATGAACTCGGAATAGACCAGATCGGCCCCAAACAGCTTGCAGACATGGCGGAACGGAGGGTCGCTGACGTCTTCCATCGGGGCCAGCAGGAGGGGGTAGTGGTCAAATTCTATGTTGGCAATCTGATACATTTGGCTAATTTGCTGCAAAAATACTACTTTTGCAATCGATAACGTTTGTTTTGCCATGGATGAATTCAAGAAAAACCTCGTTCGATCCACCGGGATGCGTGTCTTCATCTACCTGTTGGCCTTGTTGGTGTGCTCCCTGGTCGGTGGCGTCCTGACACTCTTGCTGGCAGCAGGCAACGACATTGTCATGCTCAAGATCGGCCAAGGGTTGAGTTCGCTACTGATTTTTGTGGCGCCACCCTTGATCCTGTATGGTTTTACCCGTCACGAGCCCATGCGGGCCATCGGCTTCCGCAAGTCGGTCAGCGCCTGGATGCTGCTCATCGGCGTGGCGGTGATGTTTGCTTCTCTTCCTGTGACCAACCAGCTCACGACCTGGAACGAGAAGATGAGCCTCGGCGCCTTTAAGGCATTGGAGGACCTGCTGAAGCAGATGGAAGACACGGCAGGCGACCTGACTGAGCGAATGTTGCAAGTGGACACCGTTTGGGGACTGCTGTTCAACCTCCTCGTCATTGCCCTTATTCCCGCTCTGGGCGAAGAGCTGACCTTCCGTGGGATGCTGCAGCAGGCCCTGGTGAAAGGCTGCAAGAACGCCCATGTGGGCATCTTCCTCTCGGCGGCGATCTTCTCTTTCATCCATTTCCAGTTTTATGGGTTTTTGCCACGGATGTTCCTGGGCCTCTTGTTGGGTTATATGTTCTACTATTCCGGCTCGCTTTGGACCAGCATCCTGATGCATTTTGTCAACAACGGCGCTGCAGTGGTGGTGGCCTATTTCGAGCAACGGAACCAGATCTCGACCTCAGTCGAGGACTTTGGCGCCACCGACAGCCCCATAATACTCGTTGCCAGTTTGATGGCGACGGTCCTGCTGATTGTATTGTGTAGTAAAATAAAATATAAATATGGAAGAAACTAACGATAATCCCCGTACCGAGCTGGAAGAACTCGGTGAATTTGGGCTGATCGACCAGCTGACCCAGGACTTTCCCTTGCGCAACGCCTCCAGCCTGAAAGGGGTCGGCGACGATGCCGCGGTGATCGACCATGCAGGTGACCGCACCCTGGTCTCAGTAGACCTCCTGCTTGAGGGCGTGCATTTCGACATGACCTACACGCCGTTGAAACACCTGGGCTACAAGGCTGCCGTGGTCAACTTCTCCGACATCTATGCCATGAATGGCACCCCGACCCAGATCGTGGTAGGTTTGGGGGTTTCGAACCGCTATTCGGTGGAGGCCTTGGATGAGCTGTATGCCGGCATCCGGCTGGCCTGTGAGGCCTACGGGGTGGACTTGGTCGGTGGCGACACCACCTCAAGCCGTTCTGGCCTGGTGATTTCCATCACGGTCATCGGACGGGCCAAAGACGAAGACGTGGTCTACCGAAATGGGGCGCAACCCAACGACCTGCTCTGTGTGAGCGGCGACCTGGGCGGTGCCTATATGGGGCTGCTGATCTTGGAACGCGAGAAGGCCGAGTATATGGCCAACCCGAACATGCAACCCCAGCTGCAAGGCTTCGACTACGTGTTGGAACGCCAGCTGAAACCCGAGGCCCGGAAGGATGTGGTGGCCCGGTTGAAGGAACTGGGCATCAAACCGACTTCCATGATCGACATCTCCGACGGGCTGGCCTCAGAGGTGCTGCACCTCTGCAAGGAGTCGGGCGTGGGTTGCCAACTCTACGAAGACAAGATCCCGCTCGATCCCTCCACCTCGAAAACCGCCAAGGACTTCCAGATCGTGCCCAGCGTGGCAGCCCTCAGCGGCGGTGAGGACTACGAGCTGCTCTTCACCATTCAGCAGAAGGATTACGAGAAGATCCAGCAGATGAGCGAGGACGTCACGGTCATCGGCTACATGACGGCCGACAAGGGCATCGCAGAGCTGATCACGCCCGATAACCACGTCATCCCGCTGAAGGCGCAGGGATGGAACCATTTTAAGGGAACGCATTGATGGGTGAAAGGTGAACGATACCGTTAAATCCATATTGTCCATCTTGCCCAACAAGCCCGGGGTGTACCGTTACTTCGACAAGGACGGCACCTTGATCTATGTGGGGAAGGCGAAGAACCTCAAACGCCGTGTTTCCAGCTATTTCAACAAGGAACAGACGGGCAAGACGCGGGTGTTGGTATCGCATATCGCCGACATCAAATTCATCGTCGTGGAGTCGGAGTCGGAGGCCCTGCTGCTCGAGAACAACCTCATCAAGCAGTACAAGCCCCGGTACAACATCATGCTCAAGGACGACAAGACCTATCCTTGGATCTGCATCAAAAAGGAGGCTTTCCCTCGCGTTTTCCTGACACGCAGGAAGGTGAACGACGGATCGGACTACTTTGGCCCTTATCCGTCGGTGCGTACGGCGCATGTGCTGCTCGACTTGCTCCGTCAGGTCTATCCCATCCGTTCCTGCAACACCACGCTGACCCTGGCCAATGTAGCGAAGGGGAAATACCGTGTCTGCCTCGACTACCACATCCACAAGTGTGCAGCCCCCTGTGTGGGTGAGGTCTCGCAGGAGGCGTATCTCCAGATGATCGCCGAGGTGCGCGAGGTGATCCGGGGCAACTTGCAGGGCGTCTTGAGAGGGCTGAAGGCCCAGATGATGGACCTCGCTTCGCGCATGGAGTTTGAGGAGGCCCAGCTGGTCAAGGAGAAATACGAGCTGCTGGAGCACTATCGCAGCCGGTCCACCGTGGTCAGCACGACCATCCATAACGTGGATGTGTTCTCCTTTGTGGATGCGGACGGGCTGTTCTATGTCAACTATATGAAGGTGGTGGAGGGCGCTGTGGTCCAGTCGCACACCGTCGAGATGAAACGCAAGCTGGAGGAGCCTCCCGAGGAGTTGCTCTCGTTGGCGGTCACCGATCTGCGACAGCAATTTGAGAGCCAATCCACCGAGGTGGTCCTGCCCTTGAAACCCGACTTCGACCTTGGGGACGTCACGGTAACGGTTCCGCAACGCGGCGACAAGCAAAAACTGTTGGAACTGTCGCGTCGTAACGCCCTGCAATACAAGATGGACCTCGAAAAGCAACGCACGCTGGTCGATCCCGAACGCCATCAAAAGCGGGTGCTCAACCAACTCAAGGAAGCGTTGCACCTGCCCAAGCTGCCCGAGGTGATGGAGTGTTTCGACAACTCGAACTTCCAAGGCGACTATCCGGTGGCGGCCATGGTGCAGTTCGTCAACGGCAAGCCCAACAAGAACGCCTACCGGCATTTCAACATCAAGACGGTGACAGGGCCCGACGACTATGCCTCCATGAAAGAGGTGGTGCGTCGGCGCTATTCCAGGCTCATCGAAGAGGAGAAACCCCTGCCTGACCTGATCATCACCGATGGTGGCAAGGGGCAGATGGAGGTGGTGCGCGAGGTGATCCAAGACGAGCTTCACGTCGATATCGCCATTGCCGGCTTGGTCAAGGACGACAAGCACCGCACTCGCGAGATGCTCTTCGGCTTTCCGCCACGGGCGGTGGGAGTCAAGCCCGACTCCGAGATCTTCCGTCTGCTGACCTTCATGCAAGATGAGGTGCACCGTTTCGCCATCACCCACCATCGCAAGAAGTTCGAGAAGGGATTCCTCCACTCTGAGATGGCCGACATCAAAGGCATCGGCAAGGCCACGGCCGAAAAGCTCTTGCTGGAGCTGAAGTCGGTCAAGGCCATCAAGGAGGCTCCGCTCGAGACCTTGACCTCCTTGGTCGGGCCTGCCAAGGCGAAGTTGGTCTTCGACCATTTCCACCAAGCATAAAAAAAGGGCGCCCCGAAGGCGCCCTTTTTGGTCTCGTTTACCTCAAGAATTACTGGAGCTTGAAGTTGACAGGAAGGATGTAGCTGACACGCACGGCCTTGCCACGCTGTTTGCCGGGTTTCCATTTCGGCATCGACTTCACGACACGCATAGCTTCTTCGTCGCAACCGCCGCCGAGGGAACGCAGCACCTTCACGTTGGAGACGGAACCGTCGGGCTCGACCACGAAGTTGACGAACACACGGCCTTGGATACCGCTCTCACGGGCCATCTGAGGATACTTGATGTTCTTTTGGAGGTACTCGGCCAGTTTGGCAGTACCGCCCGGGAAGTCAGGCATCTCTTCCACAATTTGGAAGATCTCCTGTTCCACCACTTCCTCTTCAACCACCTCGGGAGCCACATACTCCTCGATCACTTCGTTCTGGTCGACTTCGGCGTTGATCTCCACGTCATCCACCTCCACGTCGTCTTCCACGACCTGGATCTGGGTGGTCTGCTTCGGGACTTCAACAGGCTGGGGCTTCTGCTCTTGCTTGGTGATCTCAACCATCTCTTCTTCAACGATTTCGACGGTTCTTCCGACATCGGCAAGCTCGCGCTTGTCGTAGCTCTTGATTTCGAATACGACCCAAGCCAAGATCAAGCTGATGATCAAACCGATTTGGGTGAACATCAATTTCTTGTTCTCGAGATTTGCTTTCGGTGATTTTTTCTCTTCCATGGTTATAGCGTTTTTGTCATTTCACAATTTTGCGTTGCGAAAATACAAATTATTTATTTACGAAACGATTCATTCTTCAATTTATTTCCTTTTTGAGAGAAAAAAACGAACAGGGCTACGCCCAGCAGGCTGCCGATCAGGTCGGCCAGCCCATCGTACACACTGCCCACCCGTCCCGGAATCAGGCATTCCTGCATCACCTCGGTCAAGGCGCCGTAGCCGATGCCGATGGCCATGGTGAGCAGGCAGGCCTTGCGCCGATAGGTCGTTCCGCGCTCCCGATAGGGCTTGCGGTATCCCCATAGGCAACAGAACGCGAAGGCGAGGTACATGAGCAGGTGGGCTACCTTGTCGATGCCCAATGCGGGCTTCACCTTGGGCAACAAGGAACCCGGAAGCCCTGTAAGCAGTAGGATCACTGCGGCACAGAAGACTCCCGGGTAACTATTTCTCGTGAATCGTTCCAAAAGGGGAATCACTTGATCTTCTCTTCGTAAGCGGCGGCGTCGAGGAGTTCGTCCAGGTCGGCCACATTGCTCACTTTGATCTTCAGCATCCAGCCTTCACCGTAAGGATCGGTGTTGACCAGCTTGGCGTTCTCTTCGTCGGCCAGGGTTTCGTTGACTTCGACGACTTCGCCGGCAACCGGCATCATCAGCTCGGCAGAGGTCTTCACGGCCTCAACGGCGCCAAAGACTTCCTCGGCGTCGAGGGTCTCGCCCACGAGGTCGGGATCGATGTCGATGAAGGTGATGTCACCCAGTTCGTGTTGTGCATAATCAGTGATGCCGATGTAGCCGAATTCGCCTTCGAGACGGATCCATTCATCGTCTTTCGTGTACTTCAGATTGGTTGGAATGTTCATTTTTTTATTGTGTTAGGTTGTTAACGATTTGCGCTGCCAAAATTACATATTTTACCGCTTGCCGCTGCATTTTCTTGAAAAAAACGTGCCCATCATTGTGCCAGGTTGAATCGGATCAGCACGCCGGCAAAGGTGGAGGAGGTCGGGAACGAAGTGGAGATGAACGGGTTGTTCATGTCGCGCTTGAAGAAGGCCTGGGCGCTCAAGCGGGTGCTGAACTGGTAGTCGGCGGTGAGGTAGACGTTGATCTTGTTCTGACCGGCCGACACCTGGCTGTTGCGCTCGTCGATGCGACGGAGCACGGTCTTGTCGTACTTGAATCCGATGTCCAACTTCAGCACCAGGTCGTTCTTGATGGTCTTCTTGCCTTTGTTGCCCGTCATGGAGGTGATGTTGAAGCTCAGCCCCTTGATGCGGTAGCCGGCGCCGAAGACCAACTCCCTGCCGTTGACCTCGGTGAGCTGGTTGTTGGAGAAGCTCATGGTGAGGGCACGTGACTTCTTGTACTGGAAGTTGGCGGTCAGGCTGTTCTGGAAGCCCATGTCGATACCGAACAAAGGCATGAACTGCTCGTTGAGCATCACCTGGGTGATGTCGTATTTCGAGATGATGTTGGTGCTGTTCTCGAAGGTCTGGATCGGGTTGTTCTCGTTGTAATAGACGTTGCTCGCCCAGTTGCTGATGGTATAGGTGGAGCGGTAGTTGTGCGTGAGGTTGATGGTCTTGAAGATGGCACCTATGGCAGGGATGTTGGTGAGCCCGTTATAGGTTATCGACCAGTTGGGGAACGGGATCTTCTGGAACGGGGTGAGGCTGATGCTCGAGGCGTCCTGGCCCGAATAGGCCGACAGGAAGGAGTAGAGCAGCACGTCCATGTTGGAAGCGCCATAGCCTTGTGGGAAGTAGGCTCCGGCGATGGTGTCGAAGTAGTAGTTTTGCACGTGTTCCACCCATTGCGGGTTGTTTTGGGCGATGCGGTCGGCGATGACGGCGCGGTTGGCGAGCATCTGGTCGAAGAGGGTCGACTCGTTGTCGTCGGCGTCGTAGTTGACCTGGAAGGCCGTCCTCAGCAGCATGGTGGAGGCGGTGAAGTTGCCTCCGTTGGTGGGCGTGAAGATCTCGAACTCACCCATGGGGTTGGCACGGAAGTAATGCTGGTAGTTGTCGGCATAGTTCCGGTTGCCTTGAATGTCGAACTTGAAACCGCTGAAGGGCTCGCAGTTGATGCGGTAGCTGATGGTCTCCGTGTTACGCCTGACGTAGGGTTGGCTGAGGATGGAATCGGTGGTGAGCCATCCGTTGGCGACGGCGTCGCCGTAGATGCTGTGGGGCAAACCGGCCACAAACTCCCATCCGGGCGCGCCGTTGGTGCCGCTCAGGCCCACCCAGTCGGGCGTGGGCATGAATCCGGGTAGGATCTGTCCGCCGTTGACGCTGTAGGTTCCGGACACTTTCTTCACCATGGTGAGGATCTTCAGTCCGCCGTCGAGCAGTACCTTGCCGACGTTGACGCTCGATTTCATGGTCGTGCTGTCCGACACCTGACCCTTGTTGTCGTCCTTGCCCTTCTTCGTGTCTTTGCCCTTGGCGTCCTTGCCCCGTTGGTTGTTGCCTCGCCTGCTTGCGGGAGCGTTGAGCTTCTTCAGGTAAGGAACGCTGTTGTAGATCTTGGTGAAGTCGAGGGTGGCGTTGCCTTGGATGGAATGGGTGTTCTCGATCGTGTTGCCCAGGCGCGACTGGATGGATTGGGCCGAGGCGGTCCAGAAGTACTGGCCTTGGTAGGAGGCACTGGCAGTGACCCAGTTGAGCAGCGGCAGCTTGTTGATCGGGACGGTATAGTTGACGTTGACCGTTTGGTGGAAGCGCGACATGGAGCCCAGGTGCCGCAACTCGTTCTTGATGGTATCCTGGTACATCGTCCACTCGGCGGTGCCCTGGTCGGGATGACCGGCGGGCTCGTAGATGTAGGCTTGGGCTTCGGCGGAATAGTCCAGGTTCAGGCCACGGGTCAGGTCGTACCGGAACTGGTAGTTGCGGTTCCAGTCCCATTGCTTGGAGTAGGTCGGGTTGATGATGATCTCGCCGCCGCTCTTGTTGCGCATCAGCTTCTCCGAGTAGTAGCGGTACATCTCCGTGTTGAACGACATGCTCTTGGGCAGGTAGTAGAAGTTGAAGTCCTTGATCAGGGCGAGGTACGACTTGGAGGCCCATTTCTTCGAGGCGAAGGGGGCGACGTTCTTCGGGTTGCCCACGTAGTTGTATCCCAGGCTTCCCCGGTAGGTCTTCACGTTGAAGTATTCGATGTCGGTGTTCTCCTGATTGGTCTCGCTGTAGGCGAACGAGAAGTTGAAGTTCTCGATGTCGTAGATGTGAACGGTAGGCATGTTGCCGCCGCGGCTCATGTTGTTCGGATCCCTCCGGTTGGAGGTTCCCGGGTCTTGTGACTTGTCGTCGCTTCTCTTGTTCTTCTTGGCCACCCGTTCCTTGCGCACGTTCATCAAGTTGATGTTCTTGAATTGCGTCATGTTGTGGACGATGGCCGTCAGCGAGTCGCGTTCCTTCTGGCTGGGCATCATGGCGAGTGCGTCGTTGAGCTTGATGTCGGGATCGTAGGGGTTGTACATCGGGGTGGTGACGTTCTTGCCGTAGTCGATGTGGAGCGGCACCTTCAGTCCGGTGTTCTCCACGAATTTGCCGAGTTGCAGGTCGGTGGAGACGCTGAACTGGGAGTGGGCCTCGAAGGTGTTGTCGATGATGTCGCTGTCGAGGGCGGCGAAGCCTCCTGAGCTGTATGACCCGCTCACGACCACGCGACCCAAGTCGGCCAGGGTGGCTTCCACACGGCCGGTGCCGGCATAGCCTCCATTGCTGCTGAGGTCGGTCAAACGGAGCTCGTTGATCCAGATCACGGCGCTCTTGGGCTCACCGTCGTCATGGCCGTCAAGCTGTTGGCGTTTCGGGTTGCGGACGCCGATCATGATGGCCTCCACGTCGCTGATGGTCGGGTTACCGATCACCTTGATGGTGTGGAAGTAGTCTTGGTTGTCGACCGTGCCCTTGCGGAAGCGTTCGGAATAGATGAAATTCAAGCGTACGTTGCTTCCCGGGCGGTTCATGGCGGCGTTGCGGTTGGCCTTGACGGTCACCAGGTCTTCGAGCTCGATCTCGATGTTGTTGATCTCCGGCCAGATCACGTCTTTGTTGGTGTAAGCCGTATACCAGGGCGTCATCTTCAGCGGGATCTCGTATTCATAGTAGTTCTCGGTGAAGTCGGTTCCCAAACGCATGAAGAGGGTGAGGTCCTGGTCTTCGAGACGGTCTTCTTCGTGCGCCTTCTCGGCATGGACGAACATCTTGAGGTATTTGTACTGCCGCAGGTCGAAGTCGGCGGTCTTGTACACCGCACGGCCGTCACCGTCCACCAGGTTCTGGATGGTCATCTGCAGCGACTGCTCGTTGAGTTTGGTCACGGCCGTGGTACCGACCATCTGCTCTTGCTTGATGCCGGGCGGGATGACGTACGGGACGGGCGAACGGCGGCCGTTCTCTTCGAGGTTCACCGCCGACACGTCGAGCTTGGTGTTGTTGGCTTGGTCGTTGGGCTGGTATTCGCCGGGAGCTTGGATGCTCTGGCTGTAGGTTCTCCATTCGCCCTTCACCAGGTTCAGGGTGGCGAAACGCAATACGATGGGACGCTGGAAGTCGCGAAGGAACATTCTCATGAAGCGGATGGAGGTGTAGTCCTCGATATGGCCGATCACGCGGTCGGGCTGCTTGATCGGGATGCGGAACTGGTACCATTTCACGTTGGTCTTCTGTCCGTTGGCCAGGGTGATGTTGCTGGCCTCGAACACGTCGGCGATGTGGTTCTGTCCGACCACCATCTTACTGGGGTCGAGGTCGATCTCATATTGGTAGTAACGCTCCGACTCGCTCAGCGTGTTGTCGGAGTTCATGTCTTCGCCGTCGGGCAGCGTGGTGTTGCTGGTGGGGTAGGTCTCCACCCGTTGCGATTCGGAGGGCGAGTTGCCTTCCACGCCGTTGTAGTTCTTGTAACGTTCGAGGATGCTCTTGTGCAGCTCGTCGTTGTTCCATTCCGACGACCTGAAGTAGTGGTAGTTGTCGCCCGAAGGATCTTCCAAGGCCTTCTGGTAGGCGGCCGATTCCTCGCCGTAGTAGTCGCGGATGGGACTCAGGTAGGGGTCTTGGAAGAAGCTGCGCTCGTCGTCGTCGCGCAAGCCGTCGAAGCCGATGTCCTGGTATTGGCGGGCGTCGGGGTTGGTGCTGAAGGTGCCGACGAGGTCTTGCATGATGGGCACGCGACCCCAGATGGTGGTGTCCACATTGGCTACGTTTTCGTTTTCGGGCATGCCGTTCTCGTAGAACTTGCGTCCGTCGCGGAGCACGTCTTCCGAGATGTCACCCAGGTTGAAGTACAGCTTGCCGGGGTTGTTGGCGTATTCCTCGTCGATGAAGGGGTCCATCAGCCAGAACTCGATGTATTCGATGTTGGTGGCCTCGAAGTCGGTGGTCTCCATCCGCCGCATCATACCGGCCCAACGGCTTCCGGGGTTGTTCAGGGCGCCCTCCTCGTTGATACCGTAGGAGTAGGGACCGGGAGCGACGTCGAAGTTGTAGGGTCCGCGCTCTTCGGGGTAATAGGCCACGTTGAGCACGTTGATGTTGGTCGGGGTGCCCGCCTGGATGTCCTTGTTCGGGAAGATCTCGTTCTCGAGCACCTGACGGACGCTGTGCTTGGAGAGTTCGTCGGTGGTGATGTTCTTCGGCCGGATGGTGGTGTTGCGGTCGTAGAACACGTTGTGGTCGATGGTGTACCAGGCGAGCTTGGCCCTGTTCTTGCCGTACTCGAGTCCGGTATCGGCGCCGGCCTCGGGGAACAGGCCGTATTGGTGCTGGGGCGTGCTGGCGAGGTGCCAGTTGCTGTAGAGCCTCAGGTCGATGGTCGACTTGGCGCCTTCGAAGTCGTCGATGTAGGAGGTGCCCCGCTCACTGGCCGACCGGGAGAGGCCGGGGATGAACCGGGCGAATTCGCCATCGAAGTTGATGCGCGAAGGTGCCTTGGTGCTGATGCCGGGCAGCTTGTCGATGAAGTTGGTCAGCCAGCGGGCCTCGGTATGGTAACTGAGGTCGAAGCCGTAGATGGTATTGGAGATGGCTTCCTCGCCGTAGTTGATCTTCTGCGTATAGGAACGTTCGCCCAGGTAGAGGATGGTCCCACCCACCCTGAAGTCGGGGTTGAACTCATGTTCGATGCGGGATCCCAGGAAGGTCTTCTTCATGGCGCTGAAGCCGGAGTTGCTCTCCAGGGAGATGTTGATGGGGGTGCCCGAGTTGAGGATGCCTTCGTTGATGATGTTCACGCGGCCCAGGGTGTAGTCGACGGTGTAGTCCACGTTTTCGATGAGGGTGCGTCCGCCTGCAGTCACGGTCACCGAGCCTTGCGCCACATTCATCGCATTCAGGCTGATCTCGCTGCCCGACTGGGAGGAGTAGAAGCCGTGCAGGGCGAACTTGTTCTTTTCGGAGAACTGTTCGGCCGCGGTCTTGGTGGTGGTATAGAGGGAGTCGAAGGCGTATTTGTTGGCCAGCTCGATGTCGTCGGCGAAGATGCGGCGGAGGTGGCTTCCGAAGGGCTCCAGCACGGGGAAGTAGATGCGTCCGTTGGAGGAGTTGATGGTACCGCCGGAGGTGTGCGCCCCGTTGATGAAGTCGAACACGCCGTCGCCACCGGGGATGGGGTTGTTCTGCTGGGTCAGGTTGTCGAGTCCGAGTAGGTGCAGCAGCGACACGCCCTTGACGTCTTCAGGACCTTCGGTGAAATAGCCCATCGGCGTGCTGTTGGAGTTGCCGTTGTAGAAGATGTTCAGCATGAAGTCGGACGAGCTGATCTGGTAGGCCTTGATGTTGTACACGTTCTTCATCATCAGGTTCCAGATGGGCATGGAGGTGTTCACCGTGGTGCCGCGCAGCAGCTTGGCCACCAACACCTGCGGGGCGTTGACGCCTTGGTCGGAGAACTCACCCACTTGATAGACCTGGTCGCTGCCCACGATGGTATACTGGTAAGCCACCGCCAGGGTCTGGTTGGAGTTCAGGTTCACATTCAGCGAGATGAAACCCAACTTGGAGTTCAGGGAGTATTCCGTGGTGCTCAGACGGCGGGCGTTCTCGATCTTCTCGAAGTCGCGTCCGGAGGTCATGTAACCTTGCTTTCCGATGCGCAACGGGTCGCCCGACATGTAGTTCGTCACCGAGCTGATGCTACGGATCTGGGAAGTGTCGATCCGGGTCAGGAGGTCGTTGGCGCCGTTGCGGGGATAGATGACCGTGGTGTTGGCCGGCGCGATTTCGCTGTTATAGATCCATTCGTTCTTTCCTTCAGCTACATCGGTGAGTGCCAGAATGTTACGTGTGTCTTGGGTAGTGGAGTTGGTGTTGGTCACCCACACCTCGATCTTGGTGATGTTGATGCTGGAGGTGACGGTGGGCAAGGTGGACAGCGCGGCCTCGTACTGCTCCCTGAAGTACTGGCTCAGGAAGAAGTGGCGGTTTTCCTCGTAGTCGAGGCAGGAGATGTCGAACTCGTTGGTTTGGGCGCCCCCTTGCACGGCGATGTTGCGCGACTCGCTCTCCTGATAGGAAACCACCGAAGAGACGGTGGTCTTGCCGAACTTGAGTTTCGACTTGAGACCGAACAGGCGTTGGGTACCGGTGATGAGCGTGCTGTTGAGGGGGAAGCTCACGTCGCCCGCCTCAAGCAGCTGGATGATCTCGTCTTCCTTGCCTTCGTACTTCAGCTTCATCAGGTCCTCGTAGTTGAAGGTGGCCCGGGTGTTCTTGTTGATGTTGAAGTTGATCTTGTCGCCGATCTTGGCGATGACGTTCATCTGGATGTCCTGGTCGAAGTCGAAGTTGGTCACCGTCTGGCGCGTCATGGAGGGGTCGCCGCGGTAGTTGTGCTTGATGCCGAAGGTGAGGTCGACCGAGCCTTGGGGCCGGATGTCGACGGTGTTGCTGCCGAAGATCAGGTCAAAAGCCTCGCCGCCGATGTACATGGGCGGGATGATGGAGTTGCCGTTGGTGGTGGAGCGCGCGTTCGACTTGCGGCGTTCCTTCCAGTAGTCCATCACGCCTTGCCGGTTCTTGTAGTTGAAATATTCCTGTTGCGACATCGTGACGGGCGGCATGTATTCGAAGTCGCCGATCTTGTGCTTGAAGGTGTATTGCCCGGTGAGGGGGTCGTACTCAACCTCGTGGGTGATGTTGGAGGGATCCTGGAAATACAGCGGCGACTGGTTGTACAGCTGTTGGTTGGGGTCGCCGGTGTTGATGGGGATGGGGTACACCGGTCGCAAGGTGTCGTGCTGTTGTGCCCGTCCCGGAAGGAGGAGGGCCAGGAAAAGGGTCAGGACGATATATCGTTTCATCGTGGCTTTCAAGGTCAATGAAGGTTGCTTTTTGGGGTTTACAATAGTTTGAGGGCTTCGCGGATCAACACCTCGACCGAGGCGTCGGGCGTCTTGCCAAGCAGCTTGTCGAGCACCTTGCCGGCAGGACCTTTGCTGAATCCCAGGATCATCAATGCAGATAACGCTTCCGTCTTGACGGTATTGTCCACCGTCTCCACGATTTCTTCGGTGAATTCGGTCTTCTTCACTTTGTCCTTGAGGTCGACCACGATGCGTTGGGCGGTCTTGGTGCCGATGCCCTTGACCTGCTGGATGGTCTTGAAATCCTCGTTGGCGATGGCGGTGCTGAGCTCGTTGACGGTCAACGAAGACAGCAGCAGCCGGGCGGTGTTGCATCCCACGCCGCTCACGGTGATCAGCATCTCGAAGAGGTCGCGCTCCTTTTCGGTGTAGAAGCCAAAGAGGTTGTGGGCGTCTTCGAGGATCTGCAGGTGGGTGTAAAGCTTCACCCGCTCCTGTTCGCCGATGGCGGTGAAGGTGTTGACTGTGATGTTCACGAAGTACCCGATGCCATTGTTTTCGAGGATGGCGTAGGCGGGGGTGATGGCGGCGATGGTGCCGGAAATGAAAGCGTACATGCGGTGTGCTCTGATTCAAACTGCAAAGATAATAACTTGCTTGCAATCCGAGCCCGTTTTTTTTCACAAATAAGTCTTTTTTTTCAAATTTTTTTGTTTAGTTTTGCAACGGCAAAAAACACGGGGAACGGTCATGATCAACAGTCTCAAAATAGGCGACATCACGTGGCGCCACCTGAACAACCCGAGCGAGGAGGACTTTGAGTTTCTCAAAGACCGTTTCCATTTCCACCCCCTCGACATCGAAGACTGTAAATCGGCCAACCAACGTCCCAAGATCGATATCTACGACGACTATTACTTCCTCATCCTGCATTTTCCGAACTTCGACCGTCAGAACAAATTCGTGAAGATCAAGGAAGTGAAACTGTTCTGGGGTAAGAACTACATTATCTCCATCGAAAAGAATCCATGGGGTGTGTCGCAGCTCTTCTCCGAATATGAGGAAAAGATTCAAAACGAAGAGGAAGTCAGCATCGAGAGTTCCGACAAGCTGTTGTACCGCATCCTGGAGAAACTGATCACCGAGTCAGTCTACTTGCTACGCAAGGTGGGGCTCGACGTGGAACTGATCAACCGGGAGCTGTTGCAGGAGAAGCAGGACCGCATCATCGAACGCATCTCCGTCACCCGTAAGAACCTCATCCTGATCAACACCATCTTCAAGCCGCAGCTCCGTCTGTTCCAGATGTTCGAGAACGGCAAGATCCGGGGCTTCACCGAAGACATCGAGTACATGGAAGACTACTGGGGCAACATCCTCGACTACTACCAGAAGGTATGGGATATGACCGAGGACTACGAGGAGTTGATCGAGGGCCTTTCGCAGACGTTCGATTCGATGCAGACCAACAAGACCAACGACACGATGAAGATCCTCACCATCATCTCGTCGATCATCCTTCCGTTGACCTTCATCACCGGACTGTACGGCATGAATGTGGAACTGCCGTTCCAAGACAAGGCCTGGGCCTTCTATGGGCTGTTGGTGCTGATGGCGCTGGTGGGCGTCGTGTTCATCATCGTCTTCAAGCGGAGAAAGTGGATGTAATCCGATCCATGATTTTTTGGGTGGCACCCAGCTGGGTGGCCAGGTAGTCGCGGCAGACGGCGGAAGCCTTCTGCCGGAAGGGCTCGTCGTGGACCAAGCGGTCGAACACCTGATCCAACGCCGCTTGGCTGTCGATGGGGAAGGCGCCTCCCAAGGCGGCCAGGTCGACGGCTTCCTTGAAGGTCTTGTGGCGGGGGCCGAACACCACGGGACAGCCGAAGGTGACAGGCTCCTGGATGTTGTGGATGTTGGCGCCGAAGCCGCCTCCGATATACACGAAACGGGCATATTGGTAGAGCTGCGACAGGATGCCGATGGTGTCGAGCACCAACACCCGGCCCTTGCGCTCCGGATGGAGGTCGGTGTAGCGTTGGAAGTCGTCGCTCAGCGTCTGGCGCAGTTGTTCCGTGATCTGTTTGACGTGGTGTTCTCCGACGTCGTGGGGTGCCAGGATCATGCAGTAGTCGTCGGGCAGCCGCTCGATGTAGGGGATCAGCAGCTTCTCGTCGGGCGGCCAGGTGCTTCCTGCGACGATGCAGTGACGTCCTTGCAGGAAGTCCTCCACCTCGGGGAAGGGCATCGCCTGGCGGGCGATGGCTGCCACCCGGTCGAAACGGGTGTCGCCGCAGACGGTGGCGTTGTTGAAGCCGATGCCCTTGAGCAGTTCCAACGTGGCCTCGTCTTGGACGAAGAAATGGGAGACCAGCTCCAGCTGCTTGCGGAACCAGCCGCCATACCAACGGAAGAAATACTGCTGGGGCCGGAGCAGCAGCGAGACGTAGTACAACGGAATCCCCGCCTCATGGAGAGCCTGCATGTAGTTGAACCAGAACTCGTATTTGATGAAGAAGGCGGCGACGTAGGGATGGCGCTGCACCCATGCGTGTGCGTTGCGGGGCGTGTCGACAGGGAGGTAGCATACCTCGTCGGCCAGGGGATAGTCTTTCCTGACCTCGTATCCGGAAGGGGAGAAGAAGCTCAGGCACACCTTGAGCCCAGGGTGCTGGGCCTTGAGGGCCTCGATCAGGGGACGGCCCTGCTCAAACTCGCCCAGCGAGGCGGCATGGAACCACACCCAGTGTTCGGCGGTGCCCGTCTGGGTTTTGGGGTCGGTGGAAACGGGGTGGGCTTGTCCCTGGGCGGTGGGCCGGCGGCCTTCCGCCCAGAGGCGTGCCTTGGGATGGCCGAGCCACGCCGCGGCCCTCACGGCCGCGGCGTAGGCTTTCACCGCTAGGGTATAAAGTCCCCTCATGCCTTAATTGTAGTAGTATTGTTCCGGCTTCCGCTGGTAGGTGGGGAACATCCAGCTCACACGGATGCCATAGTAAAAGTCGTTGAAGCGTTTGCTCTTGTCGTTATAGCCCATGGGATGGGGCTCTCCCGCCTCGTCGAAATACACCCGGAAGTCGTAGTCTCTCAGGTGTCGGCTCCGGGCGTAGGTGGCCTCCAGCGACACAGTGAAGTTGTACAGCTTGGAGCTGCTCATCAGCAGGTAGCCGGCTTCGGCATGGAGGGCGGGGCCGCCACGCATCTGGTCATAACCGTATTGAAAGTCGCCCATGAGCGGATAGGGGTCGTTCTGTGCCTCGATCTGATAGTCGATGCGGATGCGGTTGTACAGGTAGCCGATGCCGAACTGCACGAAGAAACCGCTGTTGGGGTTGGGTGCGTAGGGGATGAGCTTGCCCACCTCTGCCTGAAAATGGAGTCCCCGTTGGAAGAAAGCCAACGAAGAGGGCAGTCCGCCGCCGCCGATCACGTCGCCGTCGATGGTGGTGATGCCTTCGCCGAGGATGTCGGTCCGGCTACCCTTGATGCGGTCGCCGAAGATGAAGTTGCCGTTGGCGGTGAACAGCCAGTTATGGTCGGTCTTATAGATCACGCTGCCTCCGATGGTGTTGGTGAAACCATAGTCGGCACGGGTGTCCATGCCGGGCAGCTGGGCGGCGTAGGTGAACTGGAAGAGCGTCGTGGGGACGATCTCATGCTGGATGTCGCGCAGCTTGGCTTGGCTGAAAGCGGCGGTTCCGGTCAGCAAGGCGAGCAGAAGTAGGAGGAGGCCTCTTTTCATGGTCTGAGGGTTGTTTTGTTTTTAAAGAACGCAAAGATACGAATTAATCGTATGAACTTCGTACCTTTGCCGCGTTTTTTATCGAATATGGAAACGGAACAATACAACATAGCGACCCTGCCCAACGGCATCCGGCTGCTCCATCGGCAGAAAAAAGGCGAGATCGCCCATCTGGTGCTGGTGGTGGGAACGGGTTCACGTGATGAGCGTGCGGTGGAGAACGGTATGGCGCATTTCATCGAGCATACCATCTTCAAGGGCACCTACAACCGGAAACCCTATCACATCTTGAGCTGCCTCGACAACGTGGGGGGCGACCTGAACGCCTTCACCACCAAGGAGGAGACCTGCCTGCAGGCTTCGTTCCTGAATGTCTATTACAAACGGGCGATGGACCTGCTTTCGGACATCGCTTTTCAAGCCACCTTCCCCGAGAACGAGTTGGAAAAGGAAAAGGATGTGGTGCTGGATGAGATCAACTCCTACCTCGACATGCCTTCCGAGGAGATCTATGATGTGTTTGAGGAGACGATGTTCAAGGACCATCCCTTGGGCCGGAACATCTTGGGCACCAGTGCCTTGGTGAAGGGCTTCCGGCGCGACGACATCCTGCGTTTCATGGAGGCCAACTACAGCACCGACTCCATGATCCTGGCCACCATCGGCGACATCAGCTTCAAGGATTTCCAGAAGATGGCGATGGGTTTCTTCGGCGCGCGTCCGGCGCATCGGGTGCCGAACCGCCGTCAGCCGTTCCTTTCGTATCGTCCCAACAAGGTGGAGATGGAACGCAACAACCATCTCAGCCATTGCATGATCGGTGGGTTGGCGCCGGAATTCGTACATCCGAAGAAGCGCACCATGGTGTTGCTGAACAACATCCTCGGTGGTCCTGCCATGAACTCCCGACTCAGCCTGAACATCCGTGAGAAATACGGCTTTGCCTATACCATCGAGTCGCAGTATAACGCCTATTCCGACATCGGGCTTTTCAACGTGTACATGGGGGTGGATCCGGATGCCTTGGAGAAGGCGGTCCATCTGGTTTATAAGGAGTTGGATAAGCTCCGTAACCAAAAGATGGGTACGATGCAGTTGCATCACGCCAAGCAGCAGCTGATTGGCCAGCTCGCCCTGGGCCGCGAGAACGGGATGAGTGAGTTGTTGGCCATCACGCGTTCCTTGCTGATGAACGAACCGGTGGAGACGGTGCCCGACATCATCCACACCATCGAGGTCATCACCGCCGACGACCTGCTGGCCGAAGCCAACGAGGTCTTCAACCGTGACCGCATGACCACCCTGATTTTCCGCGGACAACGTTGAACCCCTCGAGGGGTTCCCCTATCGGTAACCTCGTCGCTTAGCGAAACACCCCCATAAGGCACGGCATATCTCCTTCGGAGATACGCAAGTTGCCTTATGGGGGTGCTTCGCACGCTCCGACAACCCACGGGGTTGCCTGTCGCTGACCGTCAGCGTTTTTTATTATACCTCCACGTAAGACCCTGCATATGTCTTTGGTAGGTGCTTTCTTTCACAGGACTGCTCTCCCCTTCAACGTTGGCAACGTATGCGAAGTTATGGTTTTTCGCATCATAGATGAGGATGCCAGTATGGGTCGCCTCTTTATAGTAAACGGGAATCACCATGCCTAAGGTGAGGATGCCGATGGCAACGCTTTTGACAGCTTGCTTGGCGTAATTGCCGCCGGTGCGGACAAATCCCCAGTCGTAAACGAGCATACCGAAACGCTCATTCCGTGCGCAAAGAATGGAATCGATGGTGGGTGGAATGGGCAGGTTTTTAGGACGCATTTTACTCTCCACACAATTCATCAGCGTTGCTATTTCATACTGGACTTGATTGTGTATGGCATTGTCTTCAATCACAATAATATTAGTCACTGGAAGTGTCTTTTCCTTGGTCAATGCAGTTTCAAATAGCGTTTGGGCGATCTGCGTTAACGAGTCATTGTTCACGATCTTGTTGCCTTTCTCGATGAGACCCACATCGGTAAGGATCTCAAATTGAGCTATTTGTTGGATGTCGGCACGGGTTACGTTTGATACGAAACCTTGTGTGGCACACGAGGAAAAGAACCCAACAAACAGCAGGGTAATGGCTAGCGCAAGTTTGTGGTGTGTTCTCATATCAGTTTGTTTTATATTTATATTGAATTTCTTTTAATTCTTCATTGGCCTTGACGATCTTGTTCTTCAAACCATCCTTATAGGCAGCCACCCGTTGGGCGATGCCTTCGTCGGACAATGCCAACATCTCGGCCGCCAGGATGGCGGCATTCAACCCGCCGTTCACCCCCACGGTGGCCACGGGGATGCCCGGAGGCATCTGAACAATCGACAAAAGGGCGTCCATGCCGTCGAGCATGCCTTTCACCGGCACGCCGATGACGGGTAGGGTGGTGTTGGCAGCGATCACGCCGGGCAGGGCGGCGGCCATGCCGGCAGCGGCGATGATGACTTTGACCCCACGGCCTTGGGCTTCGCGGGCAAACCGCTCCACCTCTTGGGGCGTTCGGTGGGCGCTCAGGGCGTTCATCTCAAAGGGGATCTCCAGCTCGTCGAGGAACTGGGCGGCTTTCTCTAGGACGGGAAGGTCGGAGGTGCTTCCCATGATGATGCTTACGATCGGATTCATTGCACATTGTTTTGTTGGTACAAAAATAGTGTTTTTCGAACGTATGAAACCAAGAATTCCTTATTTTTGTGTTTCCAATTCTAATAACATGAAAACGGTCAAAGTCTTAGACAAGGAATTCTCCCTCTACATTCCTCAGGAAAAAATCGAAAACGCCATTCAAGCCGTGGCGGACCAGATCAACCACGACCTCGCCGGCAAAAATCCCTTGTTTCTCGTGGTGCTCAACGGTGCCTTTATGTTTGCCTCCGAGCTGTTCAAGCGGCTGACCATCCCCTGTGAGATCAGCTTCGTGAAGCTTTCGTCCTATGCGGGCACGGAGACCACCAACGTGGTGCGTGAGCTGATTGGGCTCGACCACTCGCTCGACGGTCGTCATGTGGTCGTCGTGGAAGACATTGTCGATACCGGACACACCATGCGTTACACCCTCCAGAAGCTGCGCGACCTGAAGGCGTCCGATGTGCGCATCGCCACCCTGTTCTTCAAACCCGCCAACTTCCAATACGACTATACCATCAACTACAAGGGCATGGACATCGGCAACGAGTTCATCGTGGGCTATGGTCTTGACTACGACCAGCAGGGTCGCAACCTTCCCGACATCTATAAGGTGATGGAGTTGGAAGAGTAAGTACAGAAGACAACAGTTTTTTTTTGAACGAATTAACAAAGTAACATACCATGCTTAACCTCATCCTCTTCGGCCCTCCAGGGGCAGGCAAGGGAACCCAGTCGCAGTTCCTTCGCGAAAAATACCAGTTAACCTATATCTCCACCGGTGAGATCCTCCGCGAGGAGATTGCCGCCGAAACCGAGCTCGGCCTTCAGGTGAAAGGCATCATCAGCCAGGGAGGCCTTGTCTCCGACGAGATTGTTGCCGCCATCATCGACAAAAAGCTGTCGGAAAACATCGCGTCCCCCGGATTCCTGTTCGACGGCTATCCGCGTACCGTCAAGCAGGCCGAGATCCTCGACGAGATGATGAAGAAATACGGCATTGCACTTTCAGGCGTGTTGAGCCTCGAGGTGCCTGAGAACCTGCTCATCGAGCGCATGCTCGAGCGCGGCAAGATCAGCGGCCGTGCCGACGACAACATCGACTCCATCAAGCACCGTTTCGTGGAATACGAAGCCAAGACCAAGCCGGTGCTGGCCTATTACGAAGCCAAGGGGAACCTCCATCCGGTGAACGGCGTAGGCGAAATCCCCGAGATCTTCAAGAAGCTTTGTGAGGTGATCGACACGCTTTAAGCGTATCGGGTATTTTGAGTAAAGGGCGGTGACTCCCTCGCTTAACGAAACACCCCCAACGGCACGGCGTAACTCCCTTCGGTCCGTTACGAATGTGCCTTTTGGGGGTGTTTCGTACGCTCGCGGGCACGAAGCGCACCCGTTGGAGTTATGATTTCTCCCAATGGACTTCTCGCTTGAGGATGGATGGTGGGTTGCCGCCGATGATCTGTTCCTCGCCGTGGAAGGCCGAGCGTAAGGCGGTGCCTGCGGCGAGGATCGTGTTGTCGGGAAGCTCGGCTCCCTTCAGCAGCATGCACTTGCATCCGATCCACACATGGTTGCCCACCACGATGGGACGGTCTTCGTTGATGCGTTCCCCTGCTTTGTCAAAAACGGGATGCTCGTCGGTGTCCATCACCAGTACGTCCCAGCTCACGAGGCAGTCGTTGCCGAAACGGATCTCCTTGGCGCATACCACCGTGCTCTCCGCCGTGATGTTGAACCCGTCGCCTAGCTCCAGCCGACCACGCACCGAGAGCTTGGAGCCGTGGCCGATGGAGGCCTTGCCTTTGAAATCCACCTCGCCGCTCACCTGCCAGATGCTCCTTGAACGTTTCCGGTCGTAATGGCCTACGTCGCCGAATCCGATGCGGATGCAGCCGGTGTCGGCGTTTTCGGGGAGGGACACTTTCCCGTGCAGCTCCCGCAGATACACCCTTCTCGAGACGATGACGGGGCATCGCAACGCCGTCTTGAACGGAAAATAGTGCAGGTTGAACCTCAGGGTCTTGGGGATGGAGCAGAGCACATGTAGTGTTTCGCTGAAAGTCATGGCGCAATTTTTTTACAAAAGTAGGAGTTTTTTATTATTTTTGCAAATCAACATCCAAGCATCATGAAATTCCAAGCCTACAACCATAGCGAAGCCGCCCTCAACGAGCGCATCGATCAGATTGTCAACATCGAGAAGAAGCAAGGCAGCCTGAAGGAAGCCTTGAAAACCATTTTCCAAAGCATCGACTTCACCACCCTCGAGGCCTTCGACAACGAGGAGAAGATCAACGACTTCTGCGCCAAGGCGCTCGACTTCCCGAAACAGGCGCCACACCTCTCCGTTCCAGCCATCTGCATCTACAGTCCTTTTGTCCGTCAGGCCAAGCAGCTGTTGGCCGGCAGCGGCATCCGTGTGGCTACCGTCGCCTGCTGTTTCCCTTCGGGGCAGATGCCTTTCGACCTCAAGGTGAAAGAGGTGGAATACTGCGTCAACGAGGGTGCCGACGAGGTGGACATGGTCATCTCGCGTGGCACGTTCCTGGCGGGCCGTTACGACGAGGTCTTCGACGAGATCAAGACCATCAGGGAGACCTGTGGCGACAAGGCCCATTTGAAGGTGATCCTCGAGACAGGTGAGCTGAAGACTGTCGAGAACATCCGCAAGGCGTCGGAGCTTGCCATCCTCGCGGGTGCCGACTTCATCAAGACCTCGACGGGCAAGGTGCCGGTGGCCGCCACGCCCTTGGCAGCCATCATCATGATCGACACCATCAAGGAATACTACGAAGCCACGGGCAAGAAAGTCGGCTTCAAGCCTGCCGGCGGCATGAAGACGCCCGAAGATGCCCTTACCTATTATTATCTGGTCAAACACATTCTGGGAGAGCAGTGGCTCAACAAGGACCTGTTCCGGGTGGGTACCAGCCGGTTGGCCAATCTGATTCTGGAAAGGATCAATGCGAAATAACGCAGCCGCCTTTTGATGGGATGCGCAATAGGGTCATTCCGTGAAATCTTCTCCGGTCTCTTCGTTGTCGTCGAGAAGCGCGTCGGGATCCACCGGCGAGAGCTTCTTCGGCGGGTTGATGACGTCGGCGGTGACGAAAGCCAGGTTGAACTGAGGCTTGATGAGCCGTACATACTTCTCGGCCTCCACGCGGTTGCGGAAGTCGCCCACCCTTAAGCGGTAGTAAGGCTGTTCGTAGGTGAGATAGACCGGTAGCTCGGGAAAGGCCGATGTGAAAGCCCCTTTCACGGCCTCGGCGTGGGCGATGGCGTCGTTGCCGATCTCCATGAAGATTTGGACACGGTATCCGTTCATGGTGTTGCTTACGGCATACACGTCGCGTTGCCGTTTCATCAGACGATCCACGCGGCTGTCTTGGTCGATGTGAAGGGAACCGCGCCGCTGGGCGTATCCGCAGAAGGCCAGGCTGGTCAATATGAGAAGGGTCAGAATTCGCTTCATTTTTATTAGGATGGATTTCGGGCTGCTAAATTACAAACTTTTTTCTTATTTTTGTACCCAGAAACGAAAACGATGAACAACAACCTCGATCCGAACGGCTCCCATCTCTCCAAGGCGGAGAAAGACCTGGAGAACGTGTTGCGTCCCGATGCCTTCAGCAGCTTCGCAGGACAGGAGAAGGTCGTGGAGAACCTGCGGGTTTTCGTCAAGGCGGCGGCCCAACGTGGTGAGGCCCTCGACCACACCTTGTTGCACGGCCCTCCGGGATTGGGCAAGACCACCTTGTCGCACATCATCGCCCATGAGTTGGGCGTCAACATGAAGATGACGTCCGGCCCGGTGCTCGATAAGCCGGGCAACTTGGCGGGGTTGCTCACCAGCCTCGAGCCCAACGATGTGCTTTTCATCGATGAGATTCACCGGCTTAGCCCTGTCGTGGAGGAGTACCTCTATTCGGCCATGGAGGACTACCGTATCGACATCATGATTGAGACGGGTCCCAACGCCCGTAGCATCCAGATCGCCCTGAATCCCTTTACGTTGATAGGTGCCACCACGCGTTCGGGCCTGCTCACGGCACCGTTGCGTTCTCGTTTTGGCATCAACCTCCGGCTGGAGTACTACGATGCCAAGACGCTTTCGGGCATCGTGAAACGATCGGCGGGCATCCTCCAGGTGCCTATCGACCAGGCTGCGGCTTTTGAGATTGCGCGGCGTAGCCGTGGTACCCCGCGTATTGCCAACCTGCTTTTACGCCGCGTGCGCGACTTCGCCCAGATCCAGGGCGACGGACGCATCAACGTGGAGATTGCCCGCATCGGCTTGTCGGCGCTCAATGTCGATGAGCATGGTCTCGACGATATGGACAACAAGATCCTGAACACCATCATCGACAAGTTCAAGGGGGGTCCTGTCGGCGTCAACACCATCGCCACGGCAGTGGGCGAGGATCCCGGCACCATCGAAGAGGTCTATGAGCCCTTCCTCATCCAGGAAGGCTACCTCATGCGCACCCCTCGGGGTCGTGAATGCACCGAATTGGCCTATAAACATTTAGGGAAAATCCGATTTTCCAAAACAGGGGAGCTGGACTTGTTTTAACGGAAAACGGAGAACGGGAAACCATCCTTTTGAGATCAACCCTATACGGTCTCCCTCTAAATTCTAAATTTTCAATTCTCAGAGCTCTTTCCTTAGCCTTGCCACGGGGATGCCGAGCTGCTCCCTGTACTTCGCCACGGTGCGGCGGGCGATGGGGTAGCCTTTCTCTTTCAACACGCCCATCAGCTCTTCGTCGGTGAGCGGCTTGGTCTTGTTCTCGCTGTCGATGCTGTCCTGAAGGATCTTCTTGATCTCGCGGGTCGAAACCTCCTCGCCTTCCTCGTTGGTGATGCCCTCGCTGAAGAAGGTCTTGAGCAGGAAGGTGCCGTAGGGGGTTTGCACGTACTTGCTGTTGGCCACGCGCGACACGGTGGAGATGTCCAGCCCGACACGCTCGGCGATGTCTTTCAGGATCATCGGCTTGAGCTTGGTGTCGTCGCCGGTGAGGAAATACTCCTTCTGGATGTCCATGATGGCTTTCATGGTGATATATAAGGTGTGCTGCCGCTGCCGGATGGCGTCGATGAACCATTTGGCGCTGTCGATCTTCTGCTTGACAAACACGGCCGCCTCCTGCTTGCTACGGGAAGTCTTCTCTTTGGAGAAGTCGTCGAGCATCCGCACATATTGTTTGTTGACCTTCAAGTCGGGGTTGTTGCGTCCGTCGAGCGAGAGCTCCAGGTTGTCGTCCTTGATGGTGATGAAGAAGTCGGGGGTGATGTAATGGCTGTTTTTGGCGCCCGATGTCGAGGAATCGCCCGGTTTCGGGTTCAGCTTCAGGATCTCGTCCAAGGCCGCCTTGAGTTGACGGTTGCTGGATCCAGTCTTCTTGGCGATCTTGTCGTAGTGTTTTTTGGTGAACTCCTCAAAGCAGTCCCTGATGACCGTGATGGCCAGCGAGTAGTCGCTGTAGGGGTTCTCCTCCTGCATGCGTTTCAGCTGGATGAGCAGGCACTCTTGCAGGTCGGTGGCGCCAATGCCGGGTGGGTCGAGCTGCTGCACCACGTCAAGCACTTTCTTCACCTTCTCCTCGGTGGTCTCGATGTTCATGGTGAAAAGCAGGTCGTCCACAATGTTGGGGATGGGGCGGCTCAAATAGCCGTTGTCGTCGAGGTTGCCGATGATCAGCCGCCCGATGGTCTCTTCTTCTTCGGTGAGCTCATGGTAACCGAGTTGTTGGATCAGGTAATCCTGGAACGACTCCTCATGGGTGACCGGGGCCTGGTAGTCCTCGTCGTCGCGGCTGCGGTTGTTGGCCTGCAGCTTGTACGAGTAGTCGTATTCGTCCTCGTCGGGGAGGTAGTCCGTCATGTCGAACTCTTCTTCTTTATTGACGATGGGCTCGTCGTCGTTGTAGTCGTCGTTCTCGCCGTTATCCCCGTTGTCATCGCTGTCGTCGTAGCTTTCGCCTTCGTCGGTGTCCGTGATCGGCTCGTTTTCCTCACTGCTCTCGTTGTCGTCGAGGGCGGGATTGGATTCAATCTCCTCCTTGATGCGTTGTTCGAGTTCAATCAAAGGCAGTTGCAACAGCTTCATCAGTTGAATCTGTTGGGGCGACAGTTTCAGCTCCTGCCGCTGTATCTGAGTCAATCGCTGGTCACTCATAGCTTCTTACTTCTGTATTCTGAATTCTAATATAAACAATTCTTCGGTGTTCTCGGGAACGGGATGACGTCGCGGATGTTGGTCATGCCGGTGATGAAAAGCAGCAGGCGCTCGAAGCCGAGGCCATAGCCTGAATGCGGTACGCTGCCGAAGCGACGGCTGTCGAGGTACCAGTTCATCGATTCCTCGGGGATGCCCACCTCGTGCATGCGGTCGAGGATCTTGTTGATGTCGGTCTCACGCTCCGATCCACCGATGATCTCGCCGATGCCGGGGAAGAGCACGTCCATGGCACGGACGGTCTTGCCGTCTTCGTTCTGTTTCATATAGAAGGCCTTGATCTCCTTCGGGTAGTCGGTCAGGATGACGGGCTTCTTGAAGTGCTTCTCGACGAGGTAGCGCTCATGTTCCGACTGCAGGTCGACGCCCCAGCCGGTGACGGGATATTGGAACTTGCCTTTCTTGTTGTAGTTCGAGTTGCGCAGGATGTCGATGGCCTCGGTGTAGGTGAGGCGTACGAACTCATGCTCGAGCACGAAGTGCAGCTTGCTGATGAGTTCCATCGATTTCTCCTCTTCTTTCTTGCCCTTCTCTTCGTCTTGCAGGCGCTTGCTGAGGAACTGCAGGTCGTCCATATTGTTGTCCAAGGCGTACTGGATCAGGTATTTCAGCATTTCCTCGGCGAGGTCCATGTTGTCGTTGATGTCGTAGAAAGCCATCTCTGGTTCGATCATCCAGAACTCGGCCAGGTGGCGCGTGGTGTTGGAGTTCTCGGCGCGGAACGTGGGGCCGAAGGTGTAGATCTTGCCCAAGGCCGTGGCAGCCAGCTCGCCTTCGAGCTGTCCCGATACGGTGAGGTTGGTGGACCTTCCGAAGAAGTCCTGCTTGTAGTCGATGTTGCCCTGCTCGTCACGCGGCGGGTTGTTCAGGTCGAGGGTGGTCACCTGGAACATCTCACCGGCACCTTCGGCGTCGGAGGCGGTGATCAGCGGGGTGTGGATGTTGTAGAAACCGCGCTCGGTGAAGAACTTGTGGATGGCGAACACCATGGCATGACGCAGTCTCATGACGGCGCCGAAGGTATTGGTGCGGAAACGCAGGTGGGCGATGTCGCGCAGGAACTCCAGGGAGTGCTTCTTGGGTTGCAGGGGGTATTCATCGGGGTTGGCGGGGCCGAACAGGCCGATCTCCTTCACGGAGAGCTCCACGGCTTGGCCGCTGCCCATCGAGGCTACCAGCACACCCTTGGCCCATAGCGAGGCGCCGGCGTGCATCAAAGCCAGCCGTTCTTCGGGGATCGTATTGAGGTCCACCACCAGCTGTAGGTTGTTGATCGTCGATCCGTCGTTCAAGGCAATGAATGCCACATTCTTGCTGCCGCGCTTGTTGCGCACCCATCCCATGACGGTGATTTCTTCTTCGGAAGCCTGCATCGACAGGGCTTGCTTGATTTCTACTCTTTTCACGTTGTTATGCTTTGTGTTGTTGAATGCTTGGATTGAAAATGCAAAGGAACGAAATTTTACTGAATAATCCTCGTATTTTTTTACCTTTGCGGCGAAGAAAACGTCCGTTATGGTAGATCTTGACACTTGGTTCTCCCATCCTTCCCATCCATTGGTGATGGCCGGCCCTTGTAGCGTGGAGTCTGAAGTCCAACTCAACGCCACGGTGGAGGGCCTGTCGCGTATTCCCCAGGTGGGGCTGTTGCGTGGGGGCGTATGGAAACCGCGTACCCGTCCCGATGCCTTTGAGGGCACGGGCGAGGCCGGCCTGTCGTGGTTGAAGGAGGCCGGTAAGGCCGCGGGACTTCCCGTTGCCACCGAGGTGGCCACGCCTGCCCATCTGGAGTTGGCGATGCGCTATGGCATCGATGCATTGTGGATTGGTGCACGTACCGTGGTGAATCCCTTTTCGGTGCAGCAGCTGGCTGAGGCGATGCGGGGGGTGGACATCCCTGTCTTCATCAAAAACCCGGTCTCGCCCGACGTCAAGCTTTGGGTGGGTGCTTTCGAGCGCTTTTCCAAAGTGGGACTGAAACGCCTGGCGGGCATCCATCGCGGCTTCCATTATTATAAGGAGTCGCCCTATCGCAACTTCCCGATGTGGGAGATTCCCATCGAACTCAAGCGGCAACTGGACGTTCCGGTCATCACCGACATCAGCCATATCTGCGGCCGACGCGACCTCTTGCAGCGGGTGGCCCAACTTTCTGTCGACCTGGCCTTCGACGGCCTCATGGTGGAATGCCACGTTGATCCCGATGCCGCCCTGACCGACGCCCAGCAACAGATCACGCCTTCGGCCTTGTCTGCCTTGTTGGAGGCTTTGGCGCCCCGTTCCAAGCAGACGGGGGGACATTCCCAGGTGCTCTCGGCCTTGCGGGGCGAGATCGACGATGTGGATGACGAGCTGTTGCAACTGCTGGCTCGAAGGATGGAGATCGCCACCCGGATCGGAGCCTTCAAGAAACAAGCGGGGATGACGGTGGTGCAGATGGACCGCTGGAAAGCCATCCTTTCCGACCACATCGCCTTGGGGAAGGCATTGGGTTTGGATCCCGAGCTGGTCCAGTCGGTCTTTGAGGCCATCCATCAGGCTTCCATCCGCCGGCAGTCCGACCTTTTCGACGAGGCATGAAAAAAGCCTGCCGGTGGCAGGCTCTTTTTGCATTATGATTTCAAGCAGTATAATAAAACCCGTGTGTTTATCGGTTTACCCTGCAAAAATAGGGGAACCGTTTCACCGGTAGCCCGAAAAACGTCTTCACTATTTCGAAAAGAATCAACAATTGTTTGATAGCACGTTCATATCCAGCTGGTTAGTTGCTGATGCGCAAGACATTCCCGCCATAGCTGGTACGGTATTGAAATAGGGGATAGATGCCGTCTCCGTCGAACACCTCGCCGTTGAGGATGTTATACCGGATCAGGTTGCAGCTGTCCACGACAAAGGGGCCGTCCACCACGAGTCGTGAGCATACGCCGTCGTGGCAACAGGTGTTCGGCTCGTTGGGGGGTAGGCGGTCGTAGGCCCTGAACTCGTCTTGTGACGCGCGGTAAACGATAATGCCTCTGCTGTTGCTTTGCGGGTCCGAGGTCAGGTACATGAAGTTGCCCACGTAATTCAGGATGTAATACGAAGGGGTGCTCAAGTCGATTGTGAAATCGACGATGGCGTTGGGCTGGTTGGGGTTCACCATGGGATGGCGGCAGCCCAGGAACAGAAGGGCAGCCAGCAGAGGGATCAGGTAACGCATCGTTTTTTTCATGACGCAAAGATAGGGTTTTTGCTCCATTAACGGTGGCTTTTCGTTGGAAATTGTTATGTTTGCAGCAGAAAACCACATTGCCATGAAATCCAAGAAAGCCCTGGTCGTTTTGTTCCTGTTTTCGCTGCTGTTGGCCGTTTCCTGTGCCGACCGTCCTACCAAAGCCATGCGTAAGGCGGAACGGAGGATGGAGCAGCAGGCCAACCAAGCCAGGAAGGACTATGACAAGGCCAAGTCCGACCATTATAAGCGACAGGCGCCGAAAACCAGGAAAATGATCCGCGAAGACCGGAGGCGGGCTCGACGGCTGAATCGGTCGCTTCGGCGGTATTAATCGCCGTTTCGAACGGCGCTTGCGGCGCTGGAAAAACGGCTGTATTAATATAAAAAGGTGTTTTTTGCGACGAAATTGCCAAAAGGAGGCTAGGGGAGGCCTCCTTCATTCGTTTTTATAAAGCGCTAATTTTCATTGTGTTTAGCAAATGTTAAAAATTTTATGATTAAAAAAGATGCACTAAAAAGCGATTTTTCTTGTGTGCGTGCCGAAAAGTTTATACTTTTGAAGTCTTTTTAATGCATTTAAAAGCAGTATAACATAAAATTACAAGGTATGTTTAGAAATTTACTAATGACCCTTGCGATTGTGTTGGCAACATGTACGCTTGCTTTCGCACAGCAAGGACGACTCAAAGGAAAGGTTACCGATGAAACGGGTCAGCCCGTATCATTCGCGAACATCGTCCTCGAGAAAGGTGGAACGATGATTGGTGGCGCGACTTCGGATTTCGATGGTAACTACGACATCAACCCGATTCCTCCGGGAACGTATGATTTGAAGGCGACCTTTGTGGGCTACAACAATTATGTCTTGAACGGCATCATTATTCCGGCCAACAAGATCACCGATTGGAACATCAAGATGACCAGTGGCGCCATCAGCTTGACTGAGGTCACCGTCATCGATTACGAAGTGCCTCTGATCTCGAAGGACAACACCACTTCCGGTGCGTCCATTACGGCAGAGGAAATTGCCAAGTTGCCGAACCGTTCCGCTTCGGGCGTCGCCTCTACCGTGGGTGGCGTTGTTTCTGTGGACGGTGAGGTCGGTAGCGTCCGTGGTTCTCGTGAAAGCGCCGTCTACTACATCGACGGTGTGAAGGTCATCGGTAGTGCCAGCGTGCCCCAAAGCGCCATCGACCAGGTGGACGTTATCTTGGGTGGTACCCCGGCCATGTACGGTGACGCCATGGGTGGTATCATCAACTTGACCACGAAGGGCCCCAGCCGTACCTTCGGTGCCGGTTTGGAACTTGAAACCTCGGTGGAAGGCTATGGCCGCAGCCGTTTGGGCTTCAGCATCCAAGGTCCGTTGATCAAGGGCAAGCAGGCGGAGACCGCATTGCTTGGTTTCTTCCTCGCCGGTGATATCTCCTACAACAAGATCGGTGCCCTGTCCGCCACGGGATTCTACACTGCTACGGATGCCTGGCAGGATCGTATTGAGAAGAACCCGCTGATCCTTTCCGGTATCGGTTCCGGTACCTATCAGCTGGCTTCCTACACCAAGAAGAACGATCTGGAGTATTCCAGGTTCTCCACCAACACCAGCAACTACAGTATGAACTTCTCGGGCAACATCAACGTCCGTACCACGGAGACCATCAACTTGACCATCGGTGGTTCGTTCTATCGTTGGTATGGTCACGACTTTGCCTCTTCATACTCCTATTTCAACACCCAGAAGAACTCGATCAGTACGAGCCAGACCGCCCGTGGCTATGTGCGTTTCACACAGCGTTTCCCCACGGCTGCCGACAGCCCGTCCCTGATCCGCAACTTCTATTATAGCATTCAAGCCGACTACACCCGTGCTTCCGGTGAAGACGGAGACCCCGATCTTTGGGACAATCTCTTTGCCTATGGCAACCTGGGTCGTTACATCACCTATAAGGAACCCACCTTCGAGTTGGGCAATGCGACGGGCGTTACGGTCGATGGCGATGCATCCAACCCCCAAAACTTCAACAACGTGTGGGTGCTGAACACCTGGGATCACGACACCCTCGTCGAATTCCATGCTTCCCAGTTCAACCCGCTGTTGGCCCGCTATACGGAAAACTACTATGAATTGTATGGCGGTTATGGTTCCCAATATTATTACGACAACTTCTCGAACCTGATGTTGGGTGGCGCCCTGTTGAACGGTGACTCTCCAAGAGCCATCTATGGTTTGTATGCCGCTCCCGGTACCTTGATGTCAAACTACAGCAAGAACGTCAGCGACCAGTTCGCCGTGAACGTCAATGCTTCCATGACCGTGGGTAAGGGCGAAAGCTCACACGAAATCAAGCTTGGTTTCCAGTATGAGCAGCGCAATTCCAGCGCCATGAGCTATAGCAGCAATTACTGGACCTTGATGCGTAGCTTGGTGAATGCCCATATCCGTGAGCTCGACATGAGCGATCCCTATGCCATCAGCCACGACGGATTTGTCGATACGGTATGGTACCATCGTTACTACAATGCCGACGAGCAGTATGTGTTCGATGCCAACCTGCGTGCAGCCATGGGTCTGCCGGTGACTGGTACCGAATATATCCTGATGGACTCCTACGACTTCAACGACAATTCCATCATGTACTATACCCCCACCGGACAGCTGAAGAAAGGCTATGTCAGAGGTGGTCTTAACATCAACATGTTCTCTCCCGAGGAACTTACCCGCGACGGCAACATGTATGTCTCTTATTACGGCTACTCGTTCGACGGCCACAAGCATCGCTGGAACGAGCATCCCAGCATGGAAGACTTCTTCAACGAGACGATGACGGATGCCAACGGAATGACCTTCCACACCCGTCCCGTTGCTGCCAGCCAGCCGATCTACACCGCCGGTTACATTCAAGACAAGTTCGCTTTCAAAGACCTGATCTTCCAGATCGGTGTCCGTGCCGACCGTTTCGATGCCAACCAGAAGGTGTTGAAGGATCCTTTCATCCTCTATGATTATGTAAAAGTCGGTGATCTCCGCAATAATGGCCAGATCCATATTAAGAATACGGATGAATGGGTCCCGGTTCCGAGCAACATCGGCGACGACTTCGCCATCTATGTCAATAAAGTCAGTGACATCAACGAGATCGTGGGTTACCGTCAGGGCCAAAACTGGTACAATGCCGCTGGTGCCTTGATTGCTTCTCCCACCGTGCTCGACAAAGGTAGCGGTATTTCGCCTTGGTTGGTCAATCCCGATCAGCAGCGTGTCGACATCAATTCCTTCGAGGATTATGAACCTCAGTGGAACTTCATGCCGCGTATCTCCTTCTCCTTCCCGATTTCCGACGAGGCCCTGTTCTTCGCACACTATGATGTGTTGACCCAGCGTCCTTCCAGTTCATTCTTCATCAACCCGTTGACCTACTACTACTTCAACGATGTGTCCGGCACCTTGGCCAACCCCAACCTGAAGCCGATGCAGACGGTTGACTATGAACTCGGTTTCACCCAGAAACTGACCAACACCTCTTCGCTCACCATCACGGCCTACTACAATGAGGTGCGCAACATGATCCAGATGTACCGTCTCACGGGTGCCTATCCTAAGGATTATTCCTCCTTCAGCAACCTCGACTTCGGTACCATCAAGGGTTTGACCGCCGAGTATGACCTCCGTAGAACGAAGAACGTCCGTGTTCGTGCCAGCTATACTTTGCAGTATGCCAACATGACCGGTTCCTCCACCACCACGGCTGCCGCTTTGATCAACGCTGGTGTGCCGAACCTGAGATCCACCTTCCCGACCGGTACCGACCGTCGTCACAACTTCAGTTTGAATGTGGACTACCGCTTTGGTTCTGGCAAGAAGTACGATGGCCCGGTTATCAAGCGTGAAAAGTCAGGCAAGGCTCCGCTCCAGATCCTGGCCAACGCCGGTGTCTCCATGACGGTCACCGGTGGTTCCGGTACGCCTTACACGGCCTCCCGTACGGTTTCCTCACCGATCTCCGGTGGTAGCAACCTGCTCGAAGGTACCTACTTCGGTTCTAGAATGCCTGCTTCCTTCAAGGTGGACCTCCGTGCCGACAAGGACTTCTACTTCACCTTGGGTGGCAATAAGGAAGGCAAGACGGGACGTGAAGCCTACTTCAACGTCTATGTCACGATTTCCAACTTGCTCAACGCAAAGAACATCTTGAGTGTGTATCCGGCTACGGGTAACGCCGATGATGACGGTTACCTCACTTCTCCGAAGTATCGGAACGAGATTCGTCAGCAGTTGGATCCTGAGAGTTTCATCCAGATGTATCAGCTCTATGTGAACAACGGTGGCCGCTATGCTACCCCGCGTCAGATCAAGGTTGGTGCAAGCTTTAACTTCTAATGACCGCTGGTATTAACGAATAATCACATATAATATGAAGAATATAGTACGTTTATTGTTTGTCGCGCTCCTCATTGCGGGCGCCACAACTTCCGCAAAGGCTGAGATGTATGTCGGTCAAAAGGACGGTGGCCACCGTGCCTTGAAGCAGACTACAGCCGGATGTTCACCTTCCTCCGCTTTCGAGTGGTTGAACATCAACAACGTCAGAACGCGTATTAATGCAGGTGGTGATATGTGGTGGGACCTTCCTTCGGGTACCGGTTCCAAGTATTACGTTCCTGCAAACGGTTCTGCTACTTCTCTGTTTGCCGGCTCACTTTGGATTGCTGGTGTTGACGTCAACAACCAGTTGAAATGTGCTGCCGTCCGTTTCCGCCAGGATGGTAACGACTTCTGGACGGGACCTTTGACCATCCAGGGTGCCTCTATTGACGATGTTACCTGCGCCCAGTGGGACCGTATCTTCAAGATCACCCGTGCTGAGGTGGATGAGTTCCTGTTGCACTTCGACGGTAATGGGATCAACCAAGAGGACGGCTACGTCATTCCCAACAGCATCTTGGAATGGCCTGCCCATCCCGATGGTTTTGGAACGACTGGCGTGAGCCGCTTCCTGGCACCTTTCTACGACCAGAACGGCAATGGTGACTATGAACCTAATGCGGGTGACTATCCCTACTATGACATCGACAACGTGCTTTGCCACACCAAGACTCCGACCATGGAAGAGGAGTACGATGGTACGGTGCATGGTTCCATCCTCGCCGACCAAGTGCTGAAGGGCGACCAAACCCTTTGGTGGGTTTTCAATGACAAAGGTAATGCCCACACCGAATCCGACGGTTCTCCGATTGGTATTGAGGTACGTGGTCAAGCCTTCGGTTTCGCCACCAACGACGAAATCAACAACATGACCTTCTGCTCGTATGAGATCATCAACCGTTCCACCTACATCCTCAAGGGCACCTACTTCTGCCCTTGGACGGATGTGGACCTCGGTCATGGTTGGGACGACTATGTAGGTTGCGACGTCCAGCGTGGTCTGGGATACGGCTACAATGGTAACGCCGTTGACGGTAGCGGTGAACCGGAAGCCTACGGCGACCAGCCTCCGGCGGTCGGTGTCGACTTCTTCCAAGGCCCCTACATGGACCCTGACCTTCTCGACAACCCCAAGTACAGCTTCACGGTGAATGTGAGCTATGTGATCGATCCCGTTACCCACGACACTACGGAGGTTGTGTACGACACTATTAATAAGGTGCAACTCTGCGACGAGTCCATCAATGGTGTGAACTTCGGCAACGGTATTGTGGACGATGAGCGTTTCGGTATGCGCCGCTTCCTCTATCACAACAACACGGGCGACCACCTTGGCGACCCGCGCAACGCTGCTGAAACCTACAACCTGCTGCGTGGTTACTGGAAGGATGGTAACCGTATGCAATATGGTGGCAATGCCTATCCTGGTGCTGAAGGCACGGTCGGTCCCGACTGCGACTTCATGTTCCCGGGCGACACCGACCCCTGCAACTGGGGTACTGCAGGCATTCCTCCTGGGGATGGCTTCAACCTGAATGGCAAGTATTGGACTGAGGAAACGGCTGGTAACCAACCCAACGACCGTCGTTTCATGCAGTCTGCTGGTCCCTTCACCCTGCAACCTGGTGCTGTGAACTACATCACCTTCGGTGTGCCGTGGGCACGTGCCACCAGCGGCGGTCCTTTCGCTTCTGTGGAACTGCTTCGCGTCACCGACGACAAGTGCCAAGCCTTGTTCGACAACTGCTTCAAGGTGATCGATGGCCCCAATGCACCCGACCTGAGCATCCGCGAGCTCGATCAGAAACTCATCATCTACCTCTCCAACAGCCCGATCTCCAACAACTACAAGGAAGGCTACGAGGAAATCGATCCTGAGATTCCGGAGCTCCGTCCTGATGACTCTACAGGTGCCATGTATGCCGACCGTTACTATCGCTTCGAAGGTTACAAGGTTTATCAGTTGGTCAACGGTGAAGTTGGTGCCGACGAGCTGAACGACAACAACAAGGCCCGTCTGGTCTTCCAATGCGACGTCAAGAACACCGTCACCCGTCTGGTCAACTATGAGTTCGACAACTCCATCGGCGCCAATGTTCCTTCGCTGAAGGTGGATGGCGGCGATGCCGGTATCACCCACAGCTTCGTGGTCACCGAAGACAAATTCTCTACCACGGAGAACCCCGCCTTGGTCAACCACAAGACCTATTACTTCATGGCCGTTGCCTACGCTTATAACAACTTCTTCCCCTATTCGCAAGAGCCCGGCATCATCAATGGTCTGTATGGCCAGATGAAGCCTTATCTCGAAGGTCGTAAGAACATCGCTTGCTACAGCGCTGTGCCGCACAAGATCGTCAATGGTACGGTCCTCAACTGCGAATATGGCGACAAGCCTTCCATCACCCGTTTGGTGGGTCAAGGCAATGGCGGTAACGAGCTGGAACTCACTCAGGAGTCGATCGATGAGCTCTTCAATGGAAAGAAGCTCGCCAACTCGTACGACGAGAACGGCAAGAAGGTCGTGTTCGGTCACCCCGACTACCCGATCATTTATCACCCGACTTACAAGGTGGGCTACGGCCCGTTGGATGTCAAGATCGTTGACCCGTTGAACGTGAAGACCACGGACTATGAACTTTGGTTTGATACCTTGTTCAGCGTGTATTCCCACGGTGTCACCACCAACCAATCCGTGATGGGTGACTCGGCCGAGCGCATGGCTTCCCACTGGTTCCTGAAGGACCTCAACTCCGACGAGCCGGCGGTCATGAGCGATACCACCACCGTGTACACCAATGAGCAAATGTTTGTGGACCGCGGTATTTCCGTCTCCATCACGCAGCAGTATCCTGTTGGCCCCGTGTTGGTAGGTTCGATCCTCGACAACAATGCCTGGAAGCCTACCAAGGAAGTGGTGACGCCTCGAAGCGGTTTGATCGTCTCTTCGCTGACCTTCCAAGACAGTACCAACCGTTGGATGGATGGTATCCGCGACAAGGACATCCCTGGATCCGTGTTGAACTGGATCCGTTCGGGTACCTACATCGACCAGGATGACAAGGCCAATGCCGACTTTAACATGACGATCAACACGCCTTACGACCCGGGTGAGCATTTCGAGAAGATTGCCAACAGAACGTGGGCACCCTTCAACCTCTGCTCCTTCGAAAAGCAAGGTTTCTCCACGAACCCCGGTCCTGTGGCAGTGGGTCTGGCCCGTTCGCCCCAGTACTATCCGAGAATTGCCAGCGTGGACATCGTCCTTACGGCCGACCGCTCCAAGTGGACCCGTTGCCCTGTGGTTGAAATGTGTATGGACAACACCTTGTCTGAGGGCAATGCCAAACGTTTCTTCCTGCGTCGTCACGCTTCTGTCGACAAGGATGGCAATCCTACCAGTGTCGATTGGAAGACCCATCCCGACCAAGGCAGTGACGATCCCGAAGCTGCCAACTACATTGCCGCTCAAGGCATGGGTTGGTTCCCGGGCTATGCCATCGACGTTGAATCCGGCGCCCGTCTGAACATCATCTTCGGCGAAGACTCCTATTGCGAAGACTTGAATGGTCGTGACATGCAGTTCAATCCTCCGGCGCTGCTCAAGGCAACCATCGAGGAGATGTATGGCGACTATTCCCAGAACTACGATCCTTCCATCTTCCGCCAGATCGATGGCGACCCGGTGATGGGTGGCAAGCACTTCGTGTATATTATGGGTATGGATAAGCCTACGGGTATCGAATCCGAATTCGACCACATCGACTTCAACAGCCCCGCCTACGATGGTGGCGCCCACTCCTATCATGTGCTGAGAGAATTGGAGGAAATTGCCTCCGGTTATCAAAATACGGTGAAGGAGTACTTCTGGCGCACTTGCATGTACGTCGGTATGCCGATGGCCGTCGAAGGTACGCAATGGCTGGCTCCCGGTAACGACGCCAAGGTGCGTATCCGTGTGTCCAAGCCGTACGACAAGGGTTACTACAATGGCGTTGAACTTGACTCGGTGCCTGCCGACCTCGACATCAACAACATGTATCCCAAGTACCGGTTCTCCATCGAGGGTCTGAATCCGTCCTACAACGATCCTGTGAAGACCGAATCCGACCTCGATCTGATCACGGTGGTCCCGAATCCTTACTACGCCTATTCGACCTACGAGAAGAACGCGTTGAACAATAAGGTGAAGATCACCAACCTGCCCAACAACTGCGTGGTAACGATCTACAACATCGCCGGTACGAAGATCCGCCAGTTCCGTAAGGACAACGAGGAACCCTCGTTGGATTGGGATCTGACCAACTTCGCCAACACGCCTGTCGCCTCTGGCTTCTACTTGATCCACGTCAAAGACAACGTCAGCGGTGGCGAGCGTACCGTCAAGTTCTTCGGTGCCATGCGTCAAATCGACCTGAATACGTTCTAAATTATCGATAAATGCTAACTATTAAAAATTACAGAATTATGAGAAAATCAATTCAATATATGGTATTGAGCCTGGCTCTTCTGATTGGAGTCGGTGCTCCTCAGGCATTTGCAGGTAATGAGGATCGTTCCGGTCAAGCTGGCGCAGCGGAACTGCTGATTAACCCCTGGGCTGCTTCGTCAGGCTGGGGCAATGCAGGCATGTCCTTTGTGAAAGGTGTTGAGTCCATCTTCGGTAATGTCGCCGGTCTTCACGGTGTAAACACCTTGGATGTCAACTTCACGCATACCGACTGGCTGAAAGGCAGCGGTATCCGGATTTCCTCCTTCGGTTTGGCCGCGCGTGTCGGCGAGTCCAGTGTGCTGGGTCTCTCCCTCATGTCGTTTAGCCTGGGCGAAGTGATGGAAACCACCACGGACAGCCCTGACGGCGGTATCGGTACTTTCAAGCCGACCTTGATGAACATCAACCTGGCATTTGCAAAGACCTTCTCCAACAGTATCAGTGGTGGTTTCAACCTGAAGATCATCAGCGAGTCCATCGCCAACATGTCGGCCACGGGTGTGGCTTTGGATGCCGGTATCCAGTATGTGACGGGACCTTTCGACAACATCCACTTCGGTATCACCCTGAAGAACATCGGACCTACGCTGAAGTTCTCGGGCGACGGTTTGTCGATCAAGGCTTTCCTGATGCAGCAAGGTACCATCCAACACACGGTGATCCAACGTGTCGATCAGTTCGAGTTGCCTACCCAGCTGAGTATCGCTGCCGCCTATGATTGGCATGTGGCAGAGAATCAGCGTGTGACCTTTGCCGGTAACTTCATCTCCAACTCCTTCACCAAAGACCAATATGTCTTGGGTGTGGAATACGGATGGAAGGAATACCTCATGGTCCGTGCCGGTTACACCTACGAGAGTGGCCTGTTCAAGGGCGCATGGGACGAGCAATGCATGAACCTCAATGCGGGTCTCAATGCGGGTTGTTCGGTCCAGATCCCGATCTCCAAGCAGGAGAACGCCCCGATGTTTGCCGTGGACTACTCGTTCAGGCAGACCTACCACTACGCCGGTACCCATTGCATCGGTGCTAGACTTATTTTCTAAAATGTCTTGCGACATTTGAAATAATTTTAGTATCTTTGCATCGTCTGAAAAAAGAAGACCCTTATTTCGGTAAGGGTCTCTTTTTTCACGCATTTTAAAAACCATTGCTATGTCAGAAATCAAATACTTTACCCCTGAGGGGTTGCAACGACTGAAGGACGAACTGGACGACTTGATCCTTCGTGAACGCCCGCGCATCGTGCAAGCCATTGCCGAGGCACGCGACAAGGGTGATTTGTCGGAGAATGCCGAATATGATGCGGCCAAGGAGGCACAAGGCCTGCTCGAAGCCAAGATCGCCGACCTTCAGGATTTGATCTTCAACGCCCGCGTGCTCGACGAATCCAAGATCGACACGTCGAAGGTGTTGCTGTATTCCACGGTCAAGATCAAGAATACCAAGACCAAGACGACCATGACCTATTCCATCGTTCCGGAGAAGGAAGCCGATTTCAAGGCGGGCAAGATCTCCATCAATTCGCCGATTGGTCAAGGTTTGCTGGGCAAGAAAGTAGGCGAGGTGGCCGAAATCATGGTTCCTGCCGGTAAGATGTTCTTCGAAATCCTTGAAATAACCCGATAATCTTTCGTTATGGCCACGATTTTCACCCGAATCATACAAGGAGAGATCCCTTGCTACAAAATCGCTGAGGACGAACGTTTCTTCGCTTTCCTCGACATCAATCCCTTGTCGGAAGGACACACCTTGGTCGTTCCCAAGCACGAAACGGATTACCTGTTTAACCTCGACGACGAGGAATTGGCCCAGATGATGGTCTTTGCCAAGAAGGTGGCTGCGGCCATCGAAAAGGCCATCCCCTGCAAACGGATCGGTGTGGCCGTGATTGGCTTGGAAGTGCCTCATGCGCACATCCACCTGGTGCCCATTACTTGCGAAGGGGATCTGGACTTCAAGAAGGAACACCTGAAGCTAAGCCCCGAGGCGTTCGTGGGAATCCAACAAAAAATCACATCAGCTTTCTGATGTGATTTTTTGTTTTCAGCCGTTCCCGAAGATTACATCATCCAGGAGTAGTGTGGATTGCCGAACAAGGGGAAGCAGATGCCGATGGTGGCTTCCAACCCCCGTAACGTTCGGGACACCTTCAAATCCTTATTGCTGAATTTTTTGGGGAATAAGTTGCTGAGCCCCAGCTGATAGGTGGTTTCTACCCGAAGCTTGGCCTCGTAGTTGCCGATGGGGATCTTGACATCCATGCCAATACCGGCCACCAAGCCGAAATGGAAGGATCGGGTGTTGTTGGTGCCCCAATTGATTATCATTCCGTTCCATTCGGACTGGCCGTTGATTGTATAGGAGAACTCCGTTCCATTGGCGGCCACGCTGTCAATCACAGACAGGTAGGTTCCGAAACTGGGAGCCACCATCACGTAGGGCGAGCAGGCATAGTCCTCGAGGAACTTGAGCCTGAGCGGAATCCGAATGTCAACCAGCCATGCCGAGTCCCTCTCAAACACGGGCTTTACCGTGTCGGTTGATCGGGCGTCCAACCCCATGATCATCCCTTCCACGCCGTAGGAGAAGTGGGGGAGGGTGCGTTCCACCGTGATGCCGCCAGACAGGCAGTTTATCAGGTCACCCTTCCACAAGGCGGATGGATTGTAAATGAGGGTGTCCCGTTTAACAACCTGTTGTGTGTAGCGCATGCCCAAGGCATTGGTCCCCGCCTTGACACCCAGATAGATGTTCTTCAAGGGGACGCGCCGCTCCAATCCGAAGGACCGGTTACTGGCCCTGGAGCGTCGGTAAGACTGGGCTTCCATCGGGGTGCTGCACAAGACGGCGCACAACAAAAGGAGGGGTAGGATCAGCTTTTTCATGTCGTTTCTGCTTTTGAATCCCATCGGATTCTTTCTGTAACTTGCAAAGGTAGGAAAACTTTTTGTTTTGGCAAGGCCGATTTCCTACAACTTTTACGGTTTTTATTTATTATTTTTGCGTCATGATGAAAAGAATCGCTTGCCTATTGATCCTGCTGTCGGTTTCGGTGTTCGTGGCCGCCCAGGATTGGATGCTGCCTTGTGCCGACCTCAACTATCGTGATGCGGTGCAAACCGTGCTTTTGTATGCCGACGGCAACCAAAACAAGGAACCCATGGTTCCCCTGGACAACCCAGGCTACCGGCTGACGCTGTCGTTCGACCTATTGGGCGACGAAGGCCAACCCCTCAACTACACCTTTATCCACTGTACCCAGGACTGGGTTCCCTCCGCCTTGCAACGCAACCAATATGTGAACGGGTTCGACTATGGCCGTATCGACGACTTCCAGTATTCGCGCAATACGCTGATCGACTATGTCCATTATCGGCTCTCCTTTCCCGAGGAAGATATGATGCCTCGGCTTTCGGGCAATTACCTGCTGATCGTCTATGGCGACGACCTTTCCGAAGGCGAGATCTACTTTACCCGCCGGTTCATGGTGCTCGATGAACGGGTCGACCTGCAGGTAACCGTTCCCCGCTATTGCGACGACCTGTCGTTGAGCAATACGCATCAGCAGCTGGACATCCTTCTTTCCATGCCCGACATGATGGCTTCCAACGTACAGCAGTATGGGAACCTGACCATCCGTCAGAACGGTCGCTGGGACAATGCCGCCATTGGCCTGAAGCCTTCTTTTGTATATCCCGACCACCTTACCTACGAGCATCAGCCACAGACGGTTTTCGAGGCTGGCAACCAGTTCAGAAGGCTGAATTTCAGCGACTTTTATTTCGAATCGGAAAACATAGCACGGATTTACCAAACCGATGACTACTATGTGGTGGACTATGCCGTCTGCGAGCCGAAGGCGCGCAAACCTTACGTCACCTACGAAGACATCCATGGCGAACGCTATATCTACATCGCCAACGAAGGCCGTGAAACCGACACCGAGGCCGACTATGCCTGGGTGAATCTCTTCCTGCGCTGGCCCGATCCCTTGGACCAGGAAGACCTGTATGTGATCGGCGCCCTCAACGACTGGCGTTTCGACGACCGCAACCGCATGGAATACCAACCCCAGTTGGGAGGCTACCTCTGCCAGCTGTTGCTCAAGCAGGGCTACTACAACTTCCAGTTCGTCACGGCCGACCGTGATACGGGTTCGGTGACGACGGAGCGGACCGAGGGCAATTTCTGGGAGACCGAAAACCTGTACCGGGTCTACTTCTATTATTACAATGCATTGAAAGGATACGACGAACTGATAGGCTATACCACCCAAAACGCCCATTGAGCCATGTCCGAGCGCATTACCCTTTTTGCAGACATCCTCCTGCCCATTCCTGTCCCCGGTACCTTCACCTATCGCGTGCCCTATGAGCTGAATGACGCCATCAAGGTGGGGCAGCGTGCGGTGGTGCAGTTTGGCAGGAGCAAGATCCTGTCGGGGTTGGTGGTCCGGCTTACGGAGGAGGTGCCCGAGGTGGAGGTGAAGTATCTGATGGACCTGCTCGATGAGGAGCCGGTGGTCCAGCCCATACAGCTTCGGTTCTGGGATTGGGTGAAGACCTATTACCTGTGCCATCCCGGCGAGGTGATGCAGGCCGCCCTGCCCTCTGCCTTGAAACTCAGCAGCGAGTCGACGGTTGCCCTGCACCGCGACTATGTTCTCGACAGCCAGTCCCTCAACGACTTTGAATACCTGATCGTGGAAGCCCTCCAGACCCAACCCAAGATTGCGGTCAGCGAGGTGAGCCGGATCGTGGGATTCAAGAAAGTGATGCCCTTGATCCATACCATGATGGAGAAGGGAATCTTGGTGTTGGAAGAGGAACTGAACGAAAAATACAAGGTGCGATACGAACGGACCCTGCGATTGGCCGATCCTTATCGCGACGAGCCGTCGCTCCAAGCCTTGATGGATGCCTTGACCAAGCGCGCCTTCAAGCAACTGGAGGTGATGCTGGCCTTTCTCAGCATGGGGGGCGATTGCGACCATGAATTGCCGGTGACCGCGGTGCTGAAAAAGGCCCGGGCCACCACTGCCGTCTTGAACGCCATGGTGGGGAAGGGGATCTTCGAGGTGCGGGAACGCCCGGTCAGTCGGCTGAAGACGTTCGAGGCCCAGGTGCCGGTGTCGTCGATCCAGCTCACCGAGGCGCAGCAACGGGCCTTCGACCAAGTCAAGGCCGGTTTCGAGGCCTCGAAACCGGTGCTGTTGCACGGCGTCACTTCGAGTGGCAAGACCGAGTTGTACATCAAGCTGATCCAGGAAACGCTCGACCAAGGGCGTCAGGTGCTCTATCTCCTGCCTGAGATTGCCCTCACGGCCCAGATCATCAACCGGTTGAAGCAGTATTTCGGGGCCAAGCTGGGCGTGTACCATTCCCGTTATGGGACCAACGAGCGGGTCGAGGTGTGGCGTTACGTGAACGACTTCGCCCAACACCGTGGGGAAGGCCGTTGCCAGATCATCGTGGGATCCCGTTCCGCGATCTTCCTTCCGTATTCCGACTTGGGGCTGATCATTGTCGACGAAGAGCACGATGCCAGCTTCAAGCAGGTGGATCCCGCGCCTCGGTACCATGCCCGCGATGCGGCCGTGGTGCTGGGCGCCATGCATCATGCCCGGGTCTTGCTGGGTTCGGCCACCCCCGCCTACGAGAGCTATTACAACGCATTGCAAGGGCGGTATCACTTGGTGGAGCTTCAACAGCGCTATGGCGGGGTGGAGATGCCCGAGATCGTCTTGAGCGACCTGCGGGTGGAGAAACGGAGAAAGACCATGCAGGCCGACTTTGGCCGTACCTTGCTCGATGCAGTGCGGACCACCTTGGAGCAGCACAACCAGGCCATCCTGTTCCAAAACCGTCGGGGTTTCTCGCTCCGTCTCGAGTGCGACGACTGCCATTATGTGCCGCAGTGCATCAACTGCGATGTCAGTCTGATCTACCACAAGGGGCAAAATGTGCTCCGATGCCATTATTGCGGCTATACTGCCAGCGTCCCTTCCTCCTGTCCCGCCTGTCACAGCACCAACCTCAAGATGCACGGCTTTGGCACCGAAAAGATCGAAGAGGACCTTAAGATCCTGCTTCCTGAAGCCAAGGTGGCACGGCTCGATCTCGACACCACCCGTTCGAAAAACGATTACCAGCACATCCTGGAAGCCTTCCAGGACAAGGAGACGAATCTGCTTGTGGGCACCCAGATGGTCACCAAGGGATTGGATTTCGACTCCGTCAAGGTGGTGGGGGTGCTCAATGCCGACAACATGCTCTCCTATCCCGATTTTCGTGCCCACGAACGCAGCTTCCAGCTGATGGCCCAGGTGGCGGGTCGCGCGGGTCGGAAGGGGGGACAGGGCAAGGTTGTTATCCAGACCTACGAGCCCATGCATCCGGTGCTTCAGGATGTGCTCCGCAACGATTACCGTGGCCTGTACGAAAAGCAGATGGCGACCCGCCGACAGTTCGGTTATCCGCCCTTCTACCGCCTGGTGATGATCCGTCTCAAGCACAAGGACGACCGCAAGTTGAATCCCGCTGCGGCAGCCTTGGCCAGTCAGCTGCGGCCCCTCTTCAAGCAGGACCTGCTGGGCCCGGAGTATCCGATGGTTTCGCGGGTGAAAAACCTGTTCATCAAGCAGATGATGGTCAAGTTCAAACGGGAACACAACGCCCAGCAGGTGAAGGCGCTGATCATGGAGCAGGTCCGTCTCTTTCAGGAACAGCCCGATTTCAAGTCCGTCATCGTCCAGATCGATGTGGATCCCTGCTAAGCGCGCAAGGGAAATAAAAAAACAACGCCCGGCATGCGCCGGGCGTTGCTTGTTTCAAAGGGATGTCTTAATCCATCAAACCTTATTTGACAACGAACTTCTGGGTGTCGTTGCCGGCGTTGATGAAGTAAACACCGCTGCTGAGGTTGGAGACGCGGACGGTGTTGAGACCGACATGACCCATCTGGCTGGCAACCACCTGACCCATGATGTTGTAGATCACGATCTCGGCATTGCTGCTCAGCGTCACATCGAGGTTGTCAACGGCCGGGTTCGGGCAGATCGTCATCTTGGTTTCGTTGGCGATCTCAGGAACGCTGACGTTGTCGAACAGTTCGTCCAGGTTGAAGGTCAAGCCCTGGTAGAAGTTGTCGTCACCCGCGGCATCGTCGCCCTGGACGTAGGTACCGGCGGTTTGGTCGGACTGGCAGGCGACAACCAAAGTGTGGCCCACCACAGCGGCTTGGCAGTAAACCATCTCAGCGGTTCTGAAGAGGGTGGCCTTGGTCAAAGCCTTCATCGGGCTCCAGGTGAAACCACCGTCACCGGAGTATCTCGCATAGAGTTTGAAGTAGTAGTTATCGCTTTCGTCCTGGTGGTTTTCGTCCATCATGCTCCAAACGGCCACGAAGTCGTCGCTGCCGGGGACTCTGCAAAGCACAGGATTGGCGCAGACACCGCAGTTGTATTTGCCGTGTTGGCCTCTGGCATCACTATTGACCAGGTTGAAGGCGGTGATTTCATCGTGCCACGGATCTTCCGGGTCACCAGCGTCCGTCAGAGAGACGAGGGGTCCGATGTATTCAGGCCATGACTCGTGGGAGGCGTCGGAGAAGAAGCCCCAGCTGGCATAGATGTCTTCGTAAATGTAGACGGTGTCCATCACGAAAGGCTCGCCAACCACGTGGGAATTGCCATAAGGATACGGGCAGGTGTCGCAGCCATGGTAAGGCAGGTTCTCGTTCCAGTAGCCAACACCACCGAGTCCAGGATAGTAGCTGCCAGAACCGGGTTCACCGGTGGTGGCGTTGAATTCGTAAGCGATGTGCAGGTTGTGACCCTGATCCCACTGGGCGGAGACCCAACGGGGATACATGAGATACATATCGGTGAAGTTAGCATCGATACCGGGGTGTTTGTAGAACACGATTCTGTCCCAGGTTTCACCATCATCGTAGCTGTAGAGGACCATACCATCGCTCCAGGCGTTGTTCACGACCAAGGCGAGGCAGTTGTCTTCGGTGGTCTCCATCCAGTAGCACACGTTGGAACCCCAGTCGAGGCCGTATTCAGGACCCATGAAGGGCAGAACGACGTTTTCCTTGTCCCAGGTTTCACCACCGTCGGTTGAACGGAAGTAGATGATGGGGTCGGTGACGTCTTCCATGCCGTCCAGGTTGTTGGCGCTGGCGGTGGCGACAACGTGGATGATGTCGCGGTTCGCACCAGAGGTCATGACGTTGGGCCAGCAAGGATCGTTGGTGGGATCCAGCTTCTCCAGCGTGATGGCGCTACCAGGAGTCATGTTGTCCTTGTCTTCCACGATGTAGACGCCGCATTCAGAAGAGGTGTGGGCAGCGACCACAAGGCCGTTGGCACCGTACTGGGCGATGGTACCGAAACCGGTTCTTTCGTTCTCGATACGGCCGCCAAGCGGAATCCATTCGTCGTTGTTGCTGTCGTAGGTGCCGATGGCGGTACCACGGTCGGAGTAGGCAGCGTCAGAGGCAGTGGTGAAAGCGAAGTTGATCTTGCCGTCGTCCCAGACCTTGGTCCAGGTACGGGAGGCGCAGTTGGTCTGCCAGTCGTAGAAGGTGTAATCCAGTTCGCCATTGGTTCTCGTCATGTTGGGTTGGCTCTGGACATTCACCAAGGCCTCGTTGCCATCATTACGGAGGGCGACGCGCTGTTTGGCAACTTTACCAAGATCATTCTTGGACATGGATCTTACTTGGGCGTAGCCGACAGAGGCAACGGCCAAAACCATCAGTAAAGTAAACAGTTTTTTCATTGTTGATGTTTTTAAGTTAATAATTGTGTAAGATGTGTTGTCGATAACATTCTTTTGAGCCTACAAATATACACATTTTTCGTTTTTTCAAGGGGTAAAACGAATTTTTTTTCTTGGATTCGGTTGCGCACATGAATTCTTTTTATTTTTGGAAAACAATTCTTGACAACCTACTTATGAAACGAATCCTGCTCTTCGCCTTGATACTGTTGAGTGTCACGGCCTGCCGGCAAGAGCCGGCCTTTGTGGAAACGCCAGCCGCCATGGTCGATCCCTTTATCGGTACTGGCGGCCATGGACATACCTTCCCCGGTGCCACCGTGCCTTTCGGCATGATCCAGTTCAGTCCCGACACCCGGATGAACGACTGGGACGGCTGCTCGGGCTACCACACCTCCGACCATACCATCCTCGGTTTCAGCACGACCCACCTGAGCGGCACGGGCTGTTCCGATTACGGCGACTTCCGCTTCATGCCCTTTACTGGGGCATTGCAACTCGACAAGGGGGAAGCCGACCATCCGGATTCGGGCTACCGTTCCTCTTTCCGCCATGAAAACGAGACTGCCCGCGCCGGCTATTACAGTGTCCTGCTCGACGACGACAACATCCAGGTGGAGCTGACCACCGGACAGCGTGTGGGCATGATGCGCTGCACCTTCCCCGAAGGGGCCGATGCCCAGCTGTTCCTCGACATGGTGGAGGGCGTCAACGACGAGTTCGTATACGAATCCACCTTGAACGTCGTTTCGGACCGGGCGATCTGCGGCTACCGTCGTACGCGCGACTGGGCCAACGACCAGACCCTCTTTTTCTACGCGGAGTTCTCCCATCCCATCCTGTCCCATGCCTTCTATGACCATGGCCAGGAGGTGGCAGGCGAGGGTGCGGCCAGCGACCATCTGAAAGCCGCCTTCCGTTTCGAGGCCCTCTCTGGGGAACCGCTCGTGATGCGCATCGGCCTCTCAGCCGTCGATGGTGCCGGCGCCAAGAACAACCTATATGCCGAGCTTCCTGAGGGCGATTTCGACTTCAATGCCTTGGCGGAGCGTGCCTTCGGCCAATGGAACGAGGCTTTGGGCTGCCTTCGTGTGCAAGGCAGCGACGAGGCCGACATCCGGGTGTTCTATACCAACCTCTACCACGCCATGATCGCCCCGAACCTCTTCTCCGATGCCGACGGACGCTACCGTGCCCACGACCTTCAGATCCATCATGCCGACCGTCCCGTCTATACCGTGTTCTCATTGTGGGACACCTTCCGGAGCCTGCATCCGCTCTTCAGCCTCATCCAGCGGGAACGCACCATCGATTTCATCAATACCTTTATTAATAATTACGAGACCGATCCCGAACACATGCTTCCCATTTGGGAGCTGGCCGGCAACGAAACCCATTGCATGATCGGCAACCATGCCATTCCGGTGATTGCCGATGCCTATTTCACGGGCATCCGCGGCTTTGACGCCGAGAAGGCCCTCGAAGCCATGGTCAACTCCTCCCGTCAGGACCGTCGTGGCATGGGTGCCTATCGGAACTATGGCTTCATCCCCGTCGACCTCGAAGGCGAGGCGACTTCCAAGACCCTGGAATATGCCTACGACGACTGGTGTGTGGCCCGGATGGCCGAGGCCATGGGGCGTAACGACATCGCCGACGAGTTCTACCAGCGGGCACAGGCCTACAAGAACCTCTACAACCCCGAGGACCAGTTCTTCCATGGCCGTCGCAACGGCGGGTTCATGCAACCCTTCGACCCCACCCAGGTCAACTTCACCCTGACGGAAGCCAACACTTGGCAATACAACTTCTTTGTTCCCCAAGACGTCAACACCCACATCGACATGATGGGTGGCCGGGAGGCGTATGCCAAGAAACTGGATGCGCTCTTCACTTCCTCGAGCAAGTTGTCGGGTCGCGAGCAGGTGGACATCACCGGCCTGATCGGACAGTATGCCCACGGCAACGAGCCGAGCCACAATACGGTCTATATGTACAACTTTGTGGGACAGCCTACCAAGACGCAGCGCTATGTGCGCCAGATCCTGGATGAGTATTACACCGACGGTCGCGACGGCCTCAGCGGCAACGAAGACTGTGGCCAGATGTCGGCCTGGGGCGTGTTCTCCGCCATGGGCTTCTATCCCGCCACCCCCGCTTCGGGCTATTATGTGCTGGGTCTGCCTCGCTTTGAGCGGGTAGCCATGACCCTCGACAACGGAAAGTGCTTCACGGTGGTCGCCAAGAACCTGACCCCTGCCAACCGTTACGTCAAATCGGTGAAACTCAACGGCAAGCCGCTGGAACGGAGCTACATCACCTTCGACGAGCTCTATCAGGGCGGCGAACTGGTGTTTACCATGACGGACAACCCTGAGACCTCTTGGGCCACGGCACCCGAGCAATGCCCGGTGATGCGCATCCCTGGCGCGTCGATTGTGGTGGTGCCGTCCATCAATGCCGAGCACAACGCCTTCTTCGACAGCCTGACGGTGACCATGAGCCATCCGGTGGAGGGTGTCCAAGTGTATTACACGCTCGACGGCAGTGAGCCCAACGAGAACAGCCCGCGTTATACCGAGCCCATCGTGTTGAAACAGACCTCGACGGTCCGTGCGGCTGCCTTGCAGGAGGGTCGTTGGAGTCGTGTGGCGGATGCGGAGTACCATCTCATCGATGCCAAACGGGCGGTGCGTCTGGAGCATCCCTATTCCGATCAATATGAGGCGGGCGGCCAGAAAGCCCTCATCGACCACCTCCGTGGCGGCGACAATTTCCGCACCGGCACCTGGCAAGGCTACCATGGGGTCGATCTGGTGGCCACGGTCGACCTGGGATCCAAGCAGCGGATCAACCGCCTTGCCGGCAGCTTCCTGCAGGACCAGGCTTCCTGGATCTTCATGCCCAGCGAGGTCACCTTCTTCGTCTCGGACGACGGCAAGCAGTTCCGTCAGGTGGGCCGTGCGGTCAATACGGTCCCGATGGACGTGGATACCGGCGTGATCCAGGAGCTGGAGGCACGTACGCGTTGCGAGGCCCGTTATGTGAAAATGGCGGCCAAGAACATCGGTACCTGTCCCGACTGGCATCCCGGTGCCGGGCAACCTGCCTGGATCTTCTGCGACGAATTCGTCATTGAATAATCTTGAAATCAGAAATCTTTAAATCTTGAAATATGAAAGACGCTATTGTCATCCTCGCCGGCGGCGGTCCGGCTCCTGGCATCAACACGGTCATCAGCACCGTGGCCAAAACCTTTCTGAAGGCGGGATACCGTGTCCTGGGCCTGAACGACGGCTACAAGAACCTTTTCAAAGCCAATCCTCAAGTCGACGAGATCGACTTCATCTATGCGGATGAGATCCAGAAACAGGGCGGTTCGGCCCTCCGCATGAGCCGCTACAAACCGAAGAACGAGGAGTTCAATACCGACTTCTTTGTGAAGAACAACGTGAAGCTGCTGGTCACCATCGGTGGCGACGACACCGCCTCCACGGCCAACCGCATCTCGAAGTACCTGAGCGAGAACAACGTGCAGATCCAGAACATCCACGTGCCCAAGACCATCGACAACGACCTGCCTCTGCCCGATGGCAACCCCACCTTCGGCTACTATTCCGCCAAGGACGCCGCCGTGCATCTGGTGCAGACCGTCTATGAGGATGCCCGTACCAGCGGCAACTGGTTTGTGCTCTCCGCCATGGGACGCGAGGCCGGCCACCTGGCTTTTGGCATGACCTCCGCCTGCCATTGCCCCATGGTCATCATCCCCGAGATGTTCAATCACACCCAGGTCACCTTGGAGTCGATCATCCGGCTGATGGTCAGCTCCATCGTCAAGCGTAAATTGTTAGGCATTGAGTATGGCGTCATCATCATCAGCGAAGGCGTGTTCCATTTCATGACCGACGCCGAGATCGAGAAGTCGGGCGTGGCCTTCACCTACGACGAGCACGGCCATCCCGAGTTGGGCAATGTGAGCAAGGCCCACATCTTCAACTTGTTGTTGCAACAGCGGCTGAAGCTGCTGGGCATCTCCGTCAAAAGCCGCCCGGTGGAGATCGGCTACGGCATCCGCTGCGTGCAGCCCAACGGCTACGACCTGACCTATTGCTCCTTGCTGGGCTATGGCGTGAAGAAGCTCTTCGACAAGGGCGTCACCGGCGCCATGGTCACCACCAACCCCAAGGGCGAGATCATCCCGCTTTACCTGAAAGACGTGGAGGACGAGAACGGCAAGATCAAGCCACGACTGGTCAACCTCAACGGTCCGAAGGCCGAGCTGATCTTCAACGATGGCCTGCAGTACCTCAGTCCCGAGGATTACGAGGCGGCCAAGGCCTACGTGCCCGATCCGGAGGAATACGACTTCAGGCGGATCCTGAAATGGTAAACGAAAAAAAGCGGGGCGCGCCCCGCTTTTTTTATTGTATCCATTGGGAGAAGCTTTCGTTCAGCTGGCGGAGGGCATCCTCCAACAGGCTTTGGTCGGTCGGGAAGGGGACCGGCGCTTGCCGGAGCCGTTCCAGGGTCTGTTCCGAACAGGCCTCCGTCGGGCCTTCCACCTGGGTGTAGGTGGCGTTGAACTTGGAGCTGACATCGAAAGGAACCGAAAGCAGCAGGCGCTTGCTCTTGGGATCGATGAACCGTACCTTGCCCTGTGCGTTGGCGGTCTTTGACAGCGTGTGGTCGGTGACCGAGGCGGTGAGGCCGTTGGCGCTTTCCTTGAACGTTACGGTCTCGTCGCGGTTGGGACTCACCTGCTGTTTCACGACATCGACGTGCATGATGCGGGAGAGGTCGCCGTAGCGTTTGGCCAGCGAGCGCACCTTGAACTCGTTGAGGCGGGTGTTTTCCGGATTGAGGTCTTGGAGCCTCCGGATCATGCGGTCGATCTCCTCCAGGTCGGGCTGGGTGCCGTCGAGGGTTTGGCTGATTTTGGCCGTCAGGTAGGCCTCGGCCTTGTTTTGGGCGGCTTTCAGCTCCTCGTCGAGCTGGAGCGTGGTATATTGGATGTCGTTTTTCACCTGTTTCGGGAAGCAGGCCAAGGCTTGGTTGCGGCCCTTCATGCTGCAGAATCGTTCGTAGATCTCGGGCCAGACCTCGGGTTGCCCGGAGGCCTTGAGGGCCTGGATCCGCTCGTGGTCGGCCTGGTTGGCGCGGTGGTAGGAGGCGGCGATCAGGCCGATCATGTTGGGGTTGATCCGCCCCTCGCAAACCTTGGGCGCCTCGCGTTGGATCACTTGGTCGTATTGTTGGGCTTCATAGAGTTTTCGGGTCGTGTTGCAGGAGGTGGCCAGCACGACGACCATCAGGGAAAGGGGAAGCAAGATTTTTTTCATGGTGCTTGGTGTTGAAACAAAAATAATTCACCATGCAAATATCGCACCAAAAAAACCACTATTTTTGTGCTATGGAAAAGATACAACAGTTACAACAGGAAATGGCCGCCTTCATCGCCTCCGCCGATTTCGGCGGCCAGCCCGAAGGGCTCTATGCCCCGGTCGCCTATACCGTATTGCAGAAGGGCAAGCGTCTGCGTCCCATGCTCTGTCTGCTGGCTTGCGACCTCTTCGGAGGCGATGTCGAGGCGGCGAAATACCCCGCCTTGGCCTTGGAAACGGCACACAACTTCACCTTGATCCACGACGACATCATGGATCAGGCCCCGTTGCGCCGCGGCATGGCGACGGTCTATAAGAAATGGAACACCAACACAGCCATCCTTTCGGGCGACGCCGCCCTGATCCGGGCCTTTGAGTTTGTCATGCGCACGCCCAAGGCGCTCGATACGACCGCCTTGTTGGTGAAGGTGTTGCGGGAGGTGTGTGAGGGCCAGCAATACGACCTCGAGTTCGAGCATCGGGCGTCTGTGTCCATCCCCGAATACCTGGAGATGATCCGGTTGAAGACCGCCGTGTTGTTGGCGACCAGCCTGCAGATGGGGGCGGTCGTCGCAGGCGCTGGCGAGGAAGACCAGCGGCATCTCTACGACTTCGGCATCGCCCATGGCATGGCGTTCCAACTCTGGGACGACATCCTCGACTGCTACAGCGATGTGTCGGTCTTTGGCAAGGTCACGGGGGGCGACATCGTGGAAAACAAGAAGACCTACCTCTACCTGCGCGCCTTGGAGCTGGCTGGCCCAATGGATCGGGAACGCTTGCTATCGCTCTACTCCGGCCAAGTGCCGATCGATCCTCAGGAAAAGGTGGCCGCCGTGCTGGCGCTCTATGACCGCCTTGGCGTCAAGCAAGTGACGGAATCGGCGATGGCCGCTTATGAGCGACAGGCGTCCGCCTGCCTCGATGCAGTTCAGGTCCCGGAGGAAAACAAACGACACCTCCGGAGGTATATGGAACTGCTCTCGGGCAGGGAGAAATAAAAAAAGCAGGCTCATCGGCCTGCTTTTTTTATCGTTGTTCGTGTTGATTATCTGTTGACCTTTCCGGGTTGGGCAGTCTGGGGAGTGTCTTTCTTGACCTTGAGGGTCTTGGGCTTCAGATTGAGTTTGTGATCGTTGCTGCTGGCGGTGCTAAGGTTGGTTTTGCCTGCGGCTTGGTTGATGTTGGCGGCAGCGCCCATGTTGTTCTTGCTTTCTTTCACAAGGGTGGTCTTGGGAGCAGTGGCGTCGCTAGCGCTTTGGGTGTTGGCGGCAGCGCCCATGTTGTTCTTGCTTTCTTTTACCACAGTGGTCTTGGGAGCAGTGGCGTCGCTAGCGCTTTGGGTGTTGGCGGCTGCGCCCATGTTGTTCTTGCTGGTTTTCACAACGGTGGTCTTGGGAGTCGTGTTGTCAGTGCTTTGGGTAGCGGCGGCAGCATTCACGTTTGTTCTGCTTTCTTTCACGACAGGGGGCGTTGCAGTCTTGGCTTCAGGACCATTGGGCTTGGTAGCGGGCTTGGCTTGGTTGAGTTTAATCACTTCCGGATTGGCTTTGACCACTCCATCGCCACCTTTGGCGGTCTTTTCATTTTTTTGGACTTCCTGGTTGGCGTTCGAAGGAGCTGCGGTTCTTGTTCCAGGTTGTGCGTTTGCGATCATGTTGATGGCGAAGAGAGCCATGACACCGAGTACTAATGCTTTTTTCATAATGCTAGATTTTTATAGGTTAATGAATTTGAATTTTGTTTTGTTGTTTCGATTGCAAAAATAACAATATCCGTACCAAACCGCAAAATCTTTCAAAAAAAATAAAAAATTTTTTTACGAGGGTAAAAACAAACAGCTGTCGCCATAGCTCAGGAACCGGAATCCGTGGTCCAGCGCAAAGCGGTAGGCGTCTCTCCAGCGATCCCCGATCAAGGCCGAAACCAAGAGGAGCAGGGTGCTTTTTGGTTGGTGGAAATTGGTGATCAGTCCGGTGATGACCCGCATCCGGTAGCCGGGAGCGATCATCAGCGCGGTGCTGGCCTCCAGACGGGTCAACCCGTGGAGGTCGAGATAACGCAAGAGTTGCTCCAATGCCTCTCGGGTGGGGAGGTCCGGCCGGTCCTCGTAGGGGAACCATTGTCCGACATGAAGCGGGCGAAGGGCATTTCCCTGTTCTGCCAGCATCACGCCCAGCCAGTAGAGACTCTCCAGGGTACGAGTGCTGGTGGTTCCTACCGGGATGATATCGTCGCCGAGATGCTGGATCAGGTGTTCGATCAAGGAACGACGCACGATGATGGTCTCCGAATGCATGGTGTGTTCGCCGATGGTCTCGGTGGCGACGGGGCGAAAGGTGCCAGCGCCTACATGCAGAGTCACCTCGTCGAGTTCGAAACCCTTGGCCTGGAGTTGTTCGAGCAGGGGGCGTGTGAAATGGAGCCCTGCCGTCGGGGCGGCCACCGAGCCGTCGTAACGGGCGAAGACGGTTTGATAACGGTTACGGTCTTCGGGTTCGGCATCGCGGTTCAGGTAGGGAGGGAGGGGAATCTCCCCAGCGGCGTCCAGGATGGTGGCGAAGGGCAGTTCCGCTGGCGTCCATGAAAAGACGATCTCGGAATACTGGTCGTTGCGGGCCACCCGGTCGGCGTACAGGGTCACGGCCTGGCCGTCGGCGTTGAGCGACATCCGGAGCGTGCCCTCGCGCCAACGCTTGGAGTTACCCACCAAGCACTTCCATCGGACTGGGGAGGGGCTGCTGAAGGCAACCTGATAGTCGTCGTCCGGCTCCAGGCAGAAAATCTCGATATGAGACCCGGTCTCTTTTTGGAACTGGAGCCGGGCCCGGATTACCTTGGTCTCGTTGAAGACCAGCAGCGCTTTCTCGGGAAGGAAGTCGCCGATGTGCCTGAACTGCGAGGCTTGGATGGCGCCCCCGCGATACACAAGGAGCTTCGAGGCGTCGCGTTCAGCCAAGGGATACTTGGCGATGCGCTCCTCGGGCAAGGGGTAGTCGTACGCTTCGATGGCGATGTCTTTGATGTCTGTCATCCCAGATTTTTTTGCAAAAGTACGATTTCTTTTTTCTATCTTTGCAAAAGATACCATCCTAATTTGCCATGAAACAATGTTCAACGCTTTTCCTATTATTAATAATGGTGTGTTCCCTGACGACCCAAGGCCAGAAGGTGTCAGTCAAAGGTCTCCAAAGCGGCCTGTGGGACGCCGATACCGTGTTGGTGACCGGTGACGTCCAGGTGCAGGAGTCGCTGTCGGTGCAACCGGGCACCTTGGTGCTGTTCGACGGCTTTTACCATATCGCCGTGGAGAAAAGTTGCACCTTTACTGCCTTGGGTACCGCTGCAGACAGCATCGTCTTTACCGTGGCCGACACGACGGGCTTCTACCAATACGATTCCCCCGATGGAGGATGGAATGGCTTCCAGGTGCTCTGTGGCACGGTGCAGCTCGACTACTGTGTGGTCGAATATGGCAAGGCTTCCGATGCCAAGGATCGGGAAGGAGGTGCTTTCCACGTAGAGGGAGGCCAGGTCGACATCGACCATAGCACCCTGCGATGCAACTTCTCCCGCGACCGGGGCGGTGCGGTCTATGCCCGGGATGCCGAATTCAGGATGCATGCTTCCCGCATGGAAGGAAACAAGGTCTATTCGGGTGACGGTACCTACGCCATGTATGGCGGCGGCGCGAGTTTCCTTAGGAGCGACGTCACCTTGAAGGAGGACACGTTCCAAAACAACTACGGCCCCACCTGTATCGGGGGTGCCTTGGCACTCGACAGCTGCTCCTTGGTGCTCGATCGCTCGGTGTTTTCCGAGAACATCGGCCTCAATGGCGGCGGCATGTATCTGATGCGTTGCAACGACAAATACTGTCGCATGTCGAACCTCCTCTTCCATGACAACTTTGCAGGACATTTTGCCGGTGGGTTTGCCCTGGCGGCCGCATCGCCCGAGATCTATAATGTCACAGTTACCCGAAACCAATCGGAAGGCGTCAACTGCAATGGCATCTTCTTCCATCAGGAAAGTGCGCCCAAGCTGGCCAACTGCATCGTCTGTGGAAACTATCCTATAGAGGAAGCAGGGTTCGCTTTAGACACGGTGCAGATGTGGGTGTGGACCTACGAAGACTACGTTCCTGAGTTCCGCAACTGTTTGGTCGAAGGCGGCCTGACCCAGATCATGTCTGGGGATTTCATTCAGGTCTTCGAGGACGTAATCGACGGGGATCCCCTTTTTGTGGATCCGGAACACAACGACTTTCGGCTCACCGAGGCGAGTCCCTGCCGCGATGCCGGCAAGGTGTTGACCCCCCAGGACCTGTTGGAGGGCTTCGACCTGGATGGCCTGCCGCGGCTCGCCAACCGGCGTGTCGACCTGGGTCCTTACGAGTATTCGCCCGCCGCGGTCGATGAATCGCCCTTGGCGGTCGAGCCTTTCCTCATGGGGAACCCCCTCGAGCGTGACAGCCGGGTGTGCCTATGGATCGAGGCCCCCGATGCCTTGAATGTAAGGGTCTGTTCCCTCGACGGTCGCCTCGTGGCCGATCAACCTTTGGTGCCCTGTGCCGCAGGTCGGGTGGAACTACCCGTCGGTACCCTGGCGGAGCGGCTTGCGCCGGGACTTTACCTGATCGAAGTCACAGGGCAACACTGTCATCATGTAATGAAAGCGGTAAAATGAGACTGAAATACCATATTCCCAACACCATTACCTGCTGCAACCTGCTCTCGGGCTGCCTCTCCATCCTGTTCTCCTGTTCGGGGATGCCGGTGGCCGCCTCGTTGATGATCTTTGCTGCCGGGCTCTTCGACTTCTTCGACGGGTTCGCTGCCCGCTTGCTCGATGCGCATTCGCCCATCGGTGCCGACCTCGATTCGCTCTCGGACGTGGTTTCGTTCGGGGTGGCGCCCGGGATGATCATGTACCGGATGATGGTCGAAGGGATGGCCCATCCGATCTGGCCGCTGGGTACGGTCTCCCTGTTTGCCTGCCTGGCTTTCCTGCTTCCGGTGTTCGCTGCGGTCCGGCTTGCCAAGTTCAACGTGGACGACCGGCAAACCACTTCGTTCATCGGGTTGCCCACTCCGCCCATGGCCCTGTTCATGGCCTCGTTGCCGTTGGCATTCTGGCAGTTGGGTCTGTTGGGACAACCGGTGCTGAACCCTTATCTCTGCTTGGGCATGGTGGTGCTGTTCTCCGTGATGATGGTATGCAACCGTCCTTTCTTCTCGTTCAAGGTGAAGTCGATGCGTTGGAAAGGGAACGAGATCCGCTGGATCTTCCTGATTGCAGCGGTGGCGGGCCTCGCCGTGTTCCGGCTGGTGGCGCTGCCTTTCATCCTGCTGTTGTATGTGCTGCTGTCGGTGCTGTGCTACCGTTGACGGCCTAAAACACCTTTTTCTTGTATTCGAAGTTGTGCCCGAGATACACGTCGCGCACCTCCGGGTCTTCTGCCAGGTCCTCGGGTTTGCCTTCCTTCAGCACCTTGCCGTCGGAAAGGATGTAGTCGTAGTCGGTGATCGACAGGGTCTCGTGGACGTTGTGGTCGGTGATGAGCACCCCGATGTTCTTCTCGGTCAGCTTGACGATGATGCGTTGGATGTCTTCCACGGCGATGGGGTCGACGCCGGCGAAGGGCTCGTCGAGCAGGATGAACTTGGGGTCGACGGCCAGGGCGCGGGCGATCTCGGTCCTGCGTCGCTCGCCGCCCGACAGCTGGATGCCTTTGCTCTTGCGGACATGCTGCAAGCCGAACTCGTCGAGGAGCGACTCCAGCTTTTCACGTTGTTGGGCACGGCTCAGGCCTTTCTGGAACTGCAAGACGGAGTGGATGTTGTCTTCCACGCTCATCTGGCGGAACACGGAGGCTTCCTGGGCCAGGTAACCGATGCCGTTCTGGGCCCGTTTGTACATGGGCTCGCCGGTGATCTCCCGGTCGTCGAGGAACACCTTGCCTGAGAAAGGCTTGATCAGGCCTACGATCATGTAGAAGGTGGTGGTCTTGCCGGCCCCGTTGGGACCCAGCAGGCCTACGATGCGACCTTGGCTCACTTCAACGCTCACCTCGTTGACCACGGTGCGTTGCTTGTATTTCTTGATCAGTTGCTGTGTCCAGAGTTTCATGGTATGTCCGTGTTCGGTTAAAAGATGCCTTCCTTGAGGATGTCGTGCAGGTGGATCACGCCCACATACTGCCCATCCTTGAGTACCGGAAGCTGGGTGATGCTGTTGGCCCGCATCTTGTGCAAGGCGTCGGCCACGAGGTCGTCCTCGCCGATGGTCTTGGGGTCGGGGGTCATGATCTCCTTGGCTTTCACATGTTCGATGTCGGGGTGTTTGAGCAGCATTCTGCGCAGGTCGCCATCGGTGATGATGCCTTTCAGCCGGCCTTCTTCGGTGACCACGGCGGCGCCCAGGCGTTTGCGGGTCATCTCGATGATGACCTGGGTGAGCGCGTCGTCGGGACCGACTTCGGGTTTCTCGTTGTTCTTGTAGAGGTCGCTCACCCGGAGGTAGAGCTGCTTGCCCAAGGCGCCGCCGGGATGGAACTTGGCGAAGTCTTGGGTGGAGAAGCCACGGCATTTCATGAGCGCCAAGGCGAGGGCGTCGCCCATGACCAGCTGGGCGGTGGTGCTGCAGGTGGGGGCGAGGTTGTCGGGGAAGCCCTCCTGTTCCACGGTGACGTCAAGCAGACAGTCGGCCTGCCTGGCGAGGTAGCTGTCGCGGTTGCCGACGATGGCCACGATGGGGTTGCCGCGGAGCTTGACCAGCGGCACCAACACCTTGATCTCAGGCGTCTCGCCGCTTTTCGAGAGCACCACCACCACATCCTGTTCGCGGAGCATGCCCAGGTCGCCGTGGATGGCGTCGGCCGCATGCATGAACATGGAGGAGGTGCCCGTGGAATTCATCGTGGCGACGATTTTCTGCGCGATGAGTGCGCTCTTGCCGATGCCTGAAAAGACGATGTTGCCCTTGCAGTCCAACATCAAATGGACCGTGCGCGCGAAATCCTCATTGAGCAACGGAAGGATGTTTTTAATCGCATTTGACTCATTTTCAATTACTTGAGCCGCAATATGCTGTATTTCTTCAAAAGAGCGCATTTTTTTTGTTTTTTTCTTGCCGCATACCAACTTATTTATATAACTTTGTATGGAGCGAAAACGTATTCAACCTTGCAAAGATACGTTAAAAGTTTTGATTAACCAACATTGTGCAGTCATGGCAAAAAAAGAAGAGGCCTCCATCCACAAGCTTTTGAAGGAAGTTTTCGGGTTTGACCAGTTCAAGGGGAACCAGGAAGCCATCATCAAGAGTGTTCTCGCCGGCACCAACACCTTCGTGCTGATGCCCACAGGCGGTGGCAAGTCGCTTTGTTACCAATTACCCGCCTTGGTCAAGGAAGGAACTGCCATCGTGGTTTCTCCCCTCATTGCGTTGATGAAGAACCAGGTGGACATGATCCGTAATTTCGGTGCCGATCTCGGCATCGCCCATGTAATGAACTCCTCGCTGTCGAAGGCGGAGCTGTTGGAGGTGAAACAGGACCTCAAGAGCGGCAAGACCAAAATGCTCTATGTGGCGCCTGAGTCCCTTACGAAAGACGAGACGGTCGAGTTTTTGAAGACGTTGAAGATTTCCTTTGTGGCCATCGACGAGGCGCATTGCATCTCCGAATGGGGGCATGACTTCCGTCCGGAATACCGCCGACTTCGTCCCATCATCAACGCCATTTCACCTGAGCTGCCCGTGATCGCCCTGACGGCCACCGCCACGGTGAAGGTGCAGCAAGATATCATGAAGAACCTGGAGATCATGGACGCCAAGGTGTTCAAGTCTTCGTTCGACCGGCCGAACCTGTATTACGAAGTGCGGCCCAAGACCAAGGATGTCATCAAGGATATCATCAAATACATCAAGCAGAATCCAGGCAAGTCGGGCATCGTGTATTGCCTGAGCCGTAAAAAGGTGGAGGAGCTGGCCGAGACCCTCGTGGTGAACGGCATTCGTGCCTTGCCTTACCATGCCGGACTCGACAGCCAGACCCGCAAGGAGAACCAGGACAAGTTCCTGATGGAGGAGGTGGACGTCATCGTGGCTACCATCGCCTTCGGCATGGGCATCGACAAACCGGACGTCCGTTTCGTGATCCACCACGATATCCCGAAGAGCCTCGAGGGCTACTATCAGGAAACCGGCCGTGCCGGCCGCGACGGAGGCGAGGGCAACTGCATCGCCTTCTATGACTACGAGGACATCCACAAGCTGGAGAAGTTCAACAAGGGCAAGAACGTGGCCGAACAGGAGATCGCCAGGGAGCTGCTCAACGAAACGGTGACCTACGCCGAGTCGGCGGTGTGCCGCCACCGGCTGTTGCTCCACTATTTCGGCGAGGAATACGAGAAGGAGAACTGCGGCTCCTGCGACAACTGCCGTTTCCCGAAGGAGAAGTTCGACGGCAAGGAGGACATCAAGATGGTCCTCGAGGCAGTGGTCGACACCAAGCAACTGTTCAAGACCAAGCATATTGCCGAGCTGCTCAACGGCAAGCTCACGGGCGACATCAAGGCTGCCAAGCAGGAGAACAACGAGTTCTTCGGAGCGGGTGGCGACCACGACGAGAAATATTGGACCGCCGTCATCCGACAGGCCCTCGTGCACAAGTTCCTGAGCAAGGATATCGAGAACTATGGGGTGCTGAAGATCACCAAGGAAGGCAAGGACTTCATCAAGAAACCGTATTCGGTCATGCTGGTCAAAGACCATGACTATGAAGGCGGCGACGACGAGGAAGCCGAGGCCCTCGCCATGGGGATGAGCAAGGACAGCGGCACCGACCGTACCCTGTTCACCATGCTCAAGGACTTGCGCAAGACCATCGCCAAGCAGAACAACCTGCCGCCATTTGTCATCTTCCAGGATCCCTCGCTCGAAGACATGGCCATCCAATACCCCATCACCAAGGAAGAAATGACCCAGATCGCGGGTGTTGGTGCCGGCAAGGCGGAGAAGTTTGGTGAGCCGTTCATCAAGCTGATCAAGGAATATGTGGAAGAAAACGACATCACCCGGCCCAACGACATGGTGGTCAAATCGGTGGTGAACAAGTCGGCCCTCAAGATCAGCATCATCCAGAACATCGACAAGCGTATCCCCTTGGAGGACATCGCCTACGGCAAAGGCCTGTCGTTCGACGAGTTGCTGTCGGAGATCGAAAGCATCGTCTCGTCGGGCACCCGTCTCGACTTGAATTACTACATCGAGGACAACATCGACATCTATCATCAGGAAGACATCCTCGACTATTTCCAGGAGGCGGAGTCCGACAATGTGGAGGCGGCCCTTCGGGAGCTTGGCGAAGACGAATACAGCGAGCAGGAAGTGCGCCTGATGCGTATCAAGTTCATGTCGGATGTAGGGAACTGATCCAATGATGCGCCGTTTCCAACCCTTATTGCTGATGCTGCTGCTCGCGGGAGCCGTCGTGTGCTGTGGCCATCGTGAACAGGTCAAGAAGCCCGAGTTGTTGCTTACGGAGCAACAGATGGTCGACGTGATGACGGATGTCTATCTGATTGAGGCCATGCTGAAGCAGAAACAGGCGCAGGGCGAACCCGATGCCGGTCTGGCCGAAGACTATTACAGACAGGTGTTTGATCACTATGGCCTCACCGACAGCCTCTTCAAGGAGAACATGGCCTATTACTCCTACCAACCCGCGGTATTGGAACAGATCATGGATTCGGTGGTGAATCGGTTCGAGAAGGTGAAACAATAAAAAAAGCCTCGCAAACGCGAGGCTTTTTTTTGCCATTAAACACGTAAATTATTCAGGTTTAACGTCTTCCGGCACAGGACCGTATTGGTTCTCTTGTTTGTCACCTTCCTGGGCCCACCATACGATGAGGATGATGATACCGGCAATCGGGATGAGGGCAAGCAGCAGGAACAAACCCTGTTTGTTGATGTCGTGCAAACGACGGCACCCAACGCCCAGGGTGGGGAGCAAAATGGCGAGCGACCAAATAGCGCTTAGGATGGCGCCAACTTTGCCAAACAGTCCCAAAATGAAGCTTACGACAAAGCTGAACAAGAAAGCATACCAAAATTCCTTACGGCCAGCGCGGCCTTCAAAATTGACGTAGTTCTTTAAAAATACGTGTTTTGCTACAGCAATAAATTCGTTCATGATAATGATTATTTAAAAATAGATGTTACTCAGTAACGGGGCCTGTGGCTTTCTTCCAACCAACAAGCAAGAGGACAAATGTGGCAATCAGCAGGATGTTGCCGATGGTGGTGCCGACCACAGGGATGATCTTGAAGATAGCGGCGACAACACCGAGAATGGCAGCGATGAAGGGGAGTCCCATAGCATTTTTGTACGGGAAGGTCTCCGACTTTTTCAGTGCCATGTAGCCAAGGAGCATAAACACAAAAGCAACAATCAGAACGATAGGACCGGCAATCCATCCGATGACGGGGATCATCCTGACACCGAGGCCCACGATGTAGAGCAATGCACCGAGTTGAAGTTTCTTTAAGGAGGCAGCGTCCTCGGCATCCTTTTCAATCAGGTCGTTGAGTCTGGCATACATCCCCATGAATCCGGCGACGACTGCCAAATCACAGATGTTACCGAGCCAACCTAAAAGAATGTTGAAAAGCGCACCCACAGCACCAGCGATGCCTAAAATCATCACGTTTTTGTAAATTTTGTTTGCTTCCATCAGTAATAGTTTTTAGTTAGTAATGAATTGATTAATAATGGAAGTGTAAAAATAGCAAAAAAACGGGAATTCCAAACTATTCTATTAATTTTTTATAACGAAAACGTTTTGGTTCGACGTTGCCCAGCCGCTTCATCTTGTTCTCCTCGTATTCGGAGTAGCTGCCCTCGAAGAAATAGACCTGGGAGTTGCCCTCAAAGGCAAGGATGTGGGTGGCCACACGGTCGAGGAACCAGCGGTCGTGGCTGATGATGACGGCACAGCCGGCGAAGTTCTCCAGACCTTCTTCCAAGGCGCGGAGCGTGTTCACGTCGATGTCGTTGGTGGGTTCGTCGAGGAGCAGCACGTTGGCTTCCTGCTTCAGGGTGAGGGCCAAGTGCATGCGGTTGCGCTCACCGCCCGACAGCACACCGGCCTTCTTCTGCTGGTCGTTGCCGCCGAAGTTGAAACGCGACACGTAGGCGCGCGAGTTCATGCTACGTTTGCCGAGCTGGATGAGCTCGTTGCCGCCACTGATGACTTCCCATACGGTCTTCTCGGGGTCGATGTCGGCATGCTGCTGATCGACATAGCCGATCTTCACAGTGTCGCCGACTTCGAAGGTGCCGGAGTCGGGCTTCTCGAGGCCCATGATGAGGCGGAACAAGGTGGTCTTGCCGGCGCCGTTGGGACCGATGACGCCAACGATGCCGCCTTGGGGCAGGCTGAAGTTGAGGTTCTCGAAGAGGAGTTTGTCGCCGTAGGCCTTGGTGACGTCGTGGGCCTCGATGACCTTGGCGCCCAGACGGTCGCCGTTGGGGATGTAGATCTCGAGTTTTTCTTCCTTCTCCTTCACGTCCTCGTTGAGCATCTTCTCATACGACTCCAGACGGGCCTTGCCTTTGGCATGACGGGCCTTGGGGGCCATGCGCACCCATTCCAGCTCGCGTTCGAGGGTCTTGCGGCGCTTGCTCTCGGTCTTCTCTTCCATGGCGAGTCGGGCGGTCTTCTGGTCGAGCCACGAGGAATAGTTGCCTTTCCACGGGATGCCCTCACCGCGGTCGAGCTCGAGGATCCAACCAGCCACATGGTCGAGGAAGTAACGGTCGTGGGTGACGGCGATGACGGTGCCCTTGTATTGCTGCAAGTGGCTCTCCAGCCATTGGATGCTCTCGGCGTCGAGGTGGTTGGTGGGCTCGTCGAGGAGCAGGATGTCGGGTTCTTGAAGGAGCAGACGGCAGAGGGCCACGCGACGGCGCTCGCCCCCTGATAGATTCTTCACGGGCGTGTCGCCATCGGGACAGTTGAGGGCGTCCATGGCGCGCTCCAGCTTGCTGTCGAGTTCCCAAGCATCGTGTTGCTCGATGAGCTCGGTGAGTTCGCCCTGGCGGGCAATGAGCTTGTCGAAGTCGGCATCGGGTTCAGCGAACTTGTTGTTGACTTCCTCGTATTCCTTGAGGATATCGACGATCTCCTGCACGCCTTCCTCCACCACCTGGCGGACGGTCTTGGTGTCGTCGAGTTGCGGCTCCTGGTCGAGCATCCCGACCGAATAGCCGGGCGAGAAGACCACTTCGCCGTTATAGGATTTCTCCTTGCCGGCGATGATGCGCAACAGGGTCGATTTGCCTGCGCCGTTCAAGCCGATGATGCCGATTTTGGCACCATAGAAGAAGGAGAGGTAGATGTCTTTCAAGATTTGTCTTGAGGGCGGGATGATCTTGCTAACGCCCACCATCGAGAAGATGATTTTTTTGTCGTCAACTTGGGCCATAATAGTATTGTTATTGGAATTCAGTGGTTATAGATAAGCCTGCATGGCCGACTCCAGGACGGCTGTGGAGGTCCCCCAGTCGTACACGCGGTTCGTGAAGTCGAAGCCCGCTTGGGCCAGACGTTGGGCCTTTTCCTGGTCGGTCAGCAGGGTGATGAGATGCTGTGCCATGGTTTCGGCATCCCCGCCCACCAGGATCTCCACATCGGGTTGGGCGCCCAACGAGGCGTTGGCCAGCGGTGAGGTGATGGCGGGCAAGCCCATCGACATGGCTTCCAACAGCTTGTTCTGCAAGCCTGTTCCGATGCGCATCGGGGCGATGAAGACGCGGCTTTGCGCGTAGGCGTCGCGGATGTCGTCGAGCCAGCCGCTGACGAGGATGCGGTCGCAGGCCACCTTCTTCACCTTGGGGTCGGGGTTGGCGCCGGCGATATACATCCGGGCCTCGGGCAGTCGTTTCCATACCAGGGGCAGGATCTCGTTGGCGAGGTATTCCACGGCATTCACGTTGGGGGCGTAGCTCATGTTGCCTGTAAACACGATATCGTATTTCTTTGCTTGCTGCTGGGGCTTGAAATAGTCGTGATCCACGCCGTTGGGAACGATCAGGATCTCGTTCTTCTTGGGATGCGGGATGAGTTCGCGGTCGGGTTCGCTGATGATGGCCTTCACGTCGAAATCGTCGAAGATGGCGGTCTCGTAGCGGCACAGGCGTTGGTATTCCATGTTGTAGATCGGCTTGGCAAGCGGTCCTGCGATGTCGCGACGACGTTTCATGCCATAAGAGAACACATCCTGGTAGTCGAGGGCTTTCGGGAGGTCTTTGTATCGTAGGTACTCCGCCACACGGAGCAACTGCCCGAAGAGGAAGTCGGGCTGGTGCTTCTGGATGAGGGCGTCGACCTTGCGGGCAGCCTTGCGGTGGTAGAAATAGCCGCATTGCAGGGGCAGCCCCTTGAAGAAGGCGCGGAGCAGTCCGAAGAGGATGCCCGGCTTCGACAGCTTGATGAAGTTGATGGAGCTGCAATAAGGCTGCAGGGCCTGGAACGCCCGCTGCTCATCCACCTTACCGTCGTCGTTGAGGGCACACAGCACGATCTCGTTGTTTTTCGACAACTGCTTGATCTGGTAGTAGGCCCGGAGCTTGTCGCCTTTCTCGAGCGGATAGGGGATGCGGGGGAGGAGTATGAATATTTTCATGGTCAGACAAAGGTGATTTTCGATGCGGGTTTGATCTGTTCGTAGAAGAGGAGCAGGCGGCCGGTGATCTTGCGGTTGTCATACACTTCCTCGACCAGCTTGCGGGCCGCCTTGCCGATCTCCGTCGCGATGGCAGGATTCTCGTGGATGCGCCGGATGGCCTCGGCCATCTTCGCTTTGTTCTCGGCGATGATCAGATGGATGTCCTCGTCGAAGAGGATGCCCTCGGCCCCCACCTGGGTGGTGATGACGGTCTTGCCCAAAGCCATCGACTCGATGATCTTGATGCGGATGCCGCTGCCGGAGAGCAGCGGCACGATGGCCACGTCGTGGTTGGCCACGAACTCCTTGGCGTCGGCAACTTCGCCGATGACATCGATGTGTGGGTTCTTCAGGTGTTGGAGCCAGGCAGGCATGTTGCGACCGGCCAGGTGGAAGACAAAGTCGGGCACCTTGGCGACCACCGCCTCGAGGCATTCGTTGATGAACCAGCGGATGCCTTCTTCGTTGGGCATCCAGTTCATGGAGCCGATATGGTAGAACTGAGGCTTTTCAGCGACTTCGTAGTTGGGATGGAAGTCTTCGGGATAGACACCGTAGGGGATGTCGATGGTGGGCGTGGCGCAGTATTTTCGGAAATAGGCGGCATCCTTGCGGGTGATGGCGGCGATGCCGTCCACCTGGTCGATGGCCGTCAGCTCGTAGCGGCGAAGGGTCTTGGCCAAGTGGTTGATATAGGCTCTTTTCAGGAAGAAGCGCGTGCCCTTGGCCACCCGTTCCCAGATCAGGTGCTCCACGTTGTGGGCGCGCAGCACGATGGAGGCCTTGGAGTATTTCCGGATGGTGTCGATATAGGGGGCCATGTAGAGAGTCTCCAGTTGGACCACGTCGTACAGGTCGGCTTTGAGCACCTCGATCAGCCGGTTGTTGAATTCCTTGGAGATGAAGCGCTCCACATGGTACGACTTGGAGGTGAACAGGTTGGCGAAGGCTTTCAGGGGACGCACCTTCAGGTCCACATCGATCAGCTCGATGCCGGTCTTTTGCCGATACATCTCGGGGATGTCCTCGGGACGGACATTGAACTTCTTGCTGTTGACGGCCAGGATCTTGACCTTGTGTCCGGCTTCCAGCAATCCGGTAACGATGCTGTTCATGGCCATGGGCCCTCCTTCGAAGGCCGGATATGGGGATTTGTTGCAGAGGAGCAATAGCTTCATGACAAGGCTTTTTTGCGGTGGAACAGGTTGCGGAAAAACTTTTTCCAGCTGTCTCCGTCGAGCAGGGTGGAGTCGCTGGTGGCCTTGAAGGTCAGGAACAAGCCGATGGGGAAGAGGATCAGCGAAGAGAGCCAAACCCCGAGGAACATGTTCAGGTCGCCATATTCGGCCATGCGCTCCGCTACCGTGGAGACAATGTAGTAGATGACAAAGAAGAGCACGGAGATCACCACGGGAAGCCCCAGCCCGCCTTTGCGGATGATGGTGCCCAAGGGCGCTCCGATAAAGAAGAAGATCAGGCAGGCAAAGCTCAAGGTGAACTTTTTGTGCCATTCCTTGCGGTGGCGTTTGATGTTGAGTTGCTGGGCGTTGAGGTCCTGCTTGTTGAACGAGACGTTTTCCTTGGCGTTGCGGGCGTTGGCGATGGCGGTTTCCAGCACATTGGTGCGCGTGGCGGGGTCCAGATGGTTCGCCAAGGGCCATTCGAGGGGAGCGTTAGACGTTGCGTGTCGGATGCTATCCGTTTGGATGTTATTCGTTTGGATGTTGTCCGTTTGGATGTTGTCCGTTTGGATCTTCTCATAATGGGAGAGCCTTCGCTGGAAACTGGTGGCGAAGGTCTGCTGGCGGTCGTCGTAGCGTTTCTCGAGTGAATCGAGGGCGGTGCTGAGCTGATGGGTGTTCATGATGGCTTGGTAGCCCTTGTACATCTCCTCGTTGGAGCGGGTCAGGTCGAAGCTCTCGAGGCTGAACCGGATCTGCTCCTCGCGGAACGACATGCGCTCGAAGGGACGGTTCTTGCGGAAGGTCTCCTTGTTGGAGTTGTCTTCCACATAGTTGAATCCGTTGTATAGGGAAAAGACAATGGCGCGTTGGTTGGGACTGAGCGACATGATGCCGGAGTCGGCCACCATGATCTTGTTCTCTCCCTCGCGGTCGGAGTGGTCGTAGATCTTCACGCCATAGATGGTGCTGCCGTCTTCGCCCTTGTGGTCCACGTAGATCACATAGTTCTCGATGTCCTTGTAAAACACGCCCTCCTTGATGTCGAAGGCCAGCTTTTGCTTGCGGACGTCGAAGAGCAGGGTCTTGAACTTGAGGGTGGCCACCGGGTTGATGCTGTTGGAGAAGACGAACGCCAAGCCGCTGAGCATCACCGAGAGAATGACCAAGGGGCGCATGACCCTCCAGATGGAGATGCCCGAGGCTTTCATGGCCACCAGCTCGTAGTGCTCGCCGAGGTCGCCGAAACACATGATGGAGGCCAATAGGATGGCCAGGGGGAGGGCCATGGGGACAAAGGAGAGGGAAGCATAGAAAAACAGCTCGGATAAGATCTTGAATGACAGTCCTTTGCCAACAAGATCATCCACGTAGACCCATAAAAACTGCATCAACAGCACAAAGATCACCACAAAAAAGGTGAAGACAAACGTGCCGAGAAAGGATTTTAATATGAGTCGGTATAGCTTTTTCACTCGGTGAGATTATGTGCAAATATACGTTTTTTCACAATAAAACACTGCTTGCTATGTTTATATAACGATCATTTTTCTGTTTTTAGCATGCATATGGAATTACGAAAAACACTTTTCCTTTCATTCCTATTGGCGTTGCTGCCTTTGGGCACGCTTTGGGCCCAGTCCCATACCATCAGCGGCTACGTCACCGATGCCAAGAGCCAAGAGACCTTGTTGGGAGCATCGGTGTATGACGCCAATACCATGAAAGGCTCAGTGACGAACAATTTCGGGTATTATACGCTCAAACTGGTCGATGGGCGGGTCCGGTTGCGGGCCTCCTTTGTGGGCTATGAACCCTACGAGGCGGTCATCGAGTTGCATGGCGACACGGTCATCAATATGGCCTTGGCACAGTCGAACCAGATCAACGAGGTGACGGTGACGGCACGGGCCATGGAGAGCAACGTGAAAGGCACCCAGATGAGTGCCATCGAGCTGCCCGTGCTGCAGCTGAAGAAGGTGCCCGCCTTGTTCGGCGAGAGCGACGTCATCAAGGCCTTGCAGCTGTTGCCGGGCGTGCAGTCGGGCACGGAAGGGTCGGCGGGCATGTACGTCCGCGGCGGGGGTCCCGACGAGAACCTAATCCTGTTGGACGGCGTGCCGCTTTACAACGTGAACCACGCCGCAGGTTTCTTCTCGGCCTTCAACTCGGATGCCATCAAGAACGTCACGCTCTACAAGGGGAGCTTCCCGGCCCGTTTCGGGGGCAGGCTCTCCTCAGTGGTCGATGTGCGCATGAAAGACGGCGACATGTACGAGTACCACGGCAACGCCAGCATCGGCCTGATCGCCTCGAAGGTGAACGTGGAAGGCCCCATCATCAAAGGCAAGACTTCGTTCAACCTCTCGTTCCGGCGTACCTATTATGACTTCATCACGGCGCCCTTGGTCAATATCCTGGTGAAACAACAGACCGAGACGGGAAGGAACACCGCCTGGGCGGGTTATTATTTTTATGACCTTAACCTGAAGGTGAACCATAAGTTCTCCGACAAAGACCGCTTGTTCCTTAGCATCTACTCGGGCGATGACAAGGTGTATGCCAATATCAAATATCGAGATGAATACGACAGTTATTCTCATGGACTGACGAACAGTTTTGAGCGCTTGAACATGGACTGGAAATGGGGTAACCGGGTGGCCGCCCTGCGCTGGAACCATATCATCCAGCCCAACCTCTTCATGAACCTCACGGGGGCCTATACCCAATACCGTCACAGCATGGGCGCGGGTTATACGAGCCAGACCCAATATACGGAGTCGAGCTATTCGGAGACCTTGGGCCTCGATATGAACTCAGGGATCTATGACCTCAGCGCCAAGGCCGACTTCGACTACAAGCCTTTCGACGACCATGACGTGAAGTTCGGGTCGAACCTCACGTATCATACCTATAGGCCCACCACCACGGCCATCCACGTGGCGGATACGGAAAACGGACAAGAGGGGTACGTGTTCGACAGCACGACCAACGACGCGCGTATCCGTGCCTTGGAGACCGACCTCTACGTGGAGGACAACTGGAGCATCAACAACTTCTTCAAGCTGAATGCGGGACTGCATTATTCCACCTTCAGCGTGGACCGTCACACCTATCACAGCCTGCAGCCCCGCGTGAGCCTGCGCGCCCTGGTGACGGAAGACTTCTCCATCAAGGCGGGCTATGCGGCCATGAGCCAATACATCCACCTGCTCTCGAGCAACGCCATCAGCCTGCCCACCGACCTCTGGGTGTCGGTCACAGGCCATGTCATCCCGATGAAGGCCCATCAGGTGGCCTTGGGCGGCTTCTACGACTGGAAGGGCTTCGAATTCTCCATCGAGGGCTATTACAAGCGGATGAACAACGTGATGGAATACAAGGACGGCGCTTCGTTCTTCACCCTCGACCAGAGTGACTGGCAGGACAAGGTGGTGATGGGCGACGGCTGGTCGTATGGCATCGAGTTGTTTGCCCACAAACAGGTGGGCAAGCTCACGGGCTGGGTGGGCTACACCTGGGCCCATGCCAACCGTCTCTTCGACCGTCCGGGACAGGAGCTGAACTTCGGTCGGGTGTTTCCTGCCAAGTACGACCGCCGTCACGACCTGAACATCGTCGTCATGTATGACATCAACGACCACATCGACGTGGGCGCCACCTGGATCTACAGCTCGGGCAACTGTGCCACGCTGCCGTTGCAGGGCTACCACGGGTTGGGCGTCGGCTATGTCGATACCTATTATCCGTATTCCCTCAATCACATCGAAGGGCGGAACAACTACCGTTACAACAGCTACCAACGGCTCGACCTGGTGGTCAACTTCCACAAGCAGAAGAAGCACTGCGAACGCATCTTCAGCATCAACGTTTACAACACCTTGAACCACAACAACCCCTTTGTCGTGTTCCCGCGCCAATATGAGACCTATTATCCCGAAACAGGGGAATACAAGATGTCCAAGACCTTGCGGCAGATCTGTATCTTCCCGATCATCCCGACCCTCAGTTGGCAATACAAATGGTAGTTTTAAGAAGTCAGAAAGAAGAAACAAAAGGATTGAAAAACAAATAATAATTATAACCCCACCCCGTAGGGGTGCCCTGTCGGTAGCCACGGGGTTGACCGCAGGGAAACCCCTGGGACAAAATAACAACGTAGGGTTGACCGCAGGGAAACCCTTGAAATAATGAAAAACATGAAATACATCCCAATCATAGCAATCGTTATCATGATGGCGGGCTTGGCCGCCTGTGAGAAAGAGATCCCGTACGATGACATCGCCCCGGAACCGCTGCTGGTGGTGAACGGCTTGCAGCATGTCGGGGAACCTGCCCGGCTGTCGGTGGAGAAGAGTTCTTTCTACATCGATGTGGAGCATGACTTTCGGGTCAAGGACGTGGCGGTGGATCTCTATGTGAATGGTGCCTTCAAGGAGTCGCTTCGGGTGAGCGATTCGTGTACTTACGTCTCCTCTGAGAACTGGATGACAGGGGAGATCACGGAAGAGTTGAGCTATGCCTTCGTCTATTGTGAGGGGACCTACTTGCTGCAGGCGGGCGATGCCCTCCGTTTCGAGGTGCGCTCTAGCGAGTTCGACGAGCCTGCGGTGGCGGAGACCAAGATGCCGTTGACGCCCCAGGTGATCCGCTTCGATACCATCCGAATCGATGAAACCAGCGATGGCGACCGCACCGTCTATTTCGCTTTGGAGATCGACGACCCGTCCGGGAAGGATTTCTATAATCTGTTCGGCCAAGAGGGGCTGGATGGCTTCACGTCCAACGACCCGGTGTTTACCGATTTCATGAACATCGTTCATGTGGACGATTTGTTTGGACAGAGCGACTATTACGGGCGTGGCCCTTACAATCTGTTTAACGACGCCTATTTCGACGGGACGCGTTACTCGGTCACCTTCAGAACCCGTTATTACGCCTACGAAGGTTACGTCCCCGAACCTTTTATAGTCAGTGTATCGCAGGTAGATGAACACTTTTATCGTTTCGAGAAGTCTTACAACACCTATCACAATACCGATGACGGTTTGCTGGGATGGTTCACGGAGCCTACCCAGGTCTATTCAAACGTGCAGCATGGGGTGGGCGTGGTCGGTGCCCAGGGCGAGGCGGTCACCTTTACCGTCGATTTATCTGACAACGGTCCCCGGGTGTTGCCCTAGGATACCAACAGCAAACCCCTATGGGGTTGATGACCAACATAAACCATCCCAGGGTGATACCCTGGGCTACCGACAGGGAACCCCGCAGGGGTTCGGTACCAATAGAAAACCCCTACAGGGTTGTTAACCAATAGAAGACCCCTACGGGGTACCAATAGGGAATAGTAAAACAGAAAAACAGATGATTAAAATGATGGATTTTTTCAAGGGAATCAACATCGCCGTCACGGTCAGCGACAAGGACGGCAACGTGATCTATCAGAACGACAGCTCCATCGACGTGAACGGCGACGCCCGTGGCCGTAACCTGGAGCAGTGCCACAACCCCAAGTCGTGGGAGATGATCTGCCACATGCTGGCGGCGAATGTGTCGAACGTCTATACGATTTCGAAAAAAGGGAAGAAGAAACTGATTTATCAGACCCCTTGGTACGATGACGATGCCAAGACTACCCCGGCAGGGTTGGTGGAGTTTTCGATCATCCTGCCCGAGGAAATGCCTCACTACGACCGGGGTTAAAACCCCGACCGATAGGGGTCGCGTGTTTCCGTTGGGGATCCCTGGCGGACCCGTAAGCGTGCGAGGTGTCCCAAAAGGCACATCAGCAACGGACCGAAGGGAGTTGCGTAGTGCCGTTGGGACACTTCGCTAAGCTAGGGTTCGCCTCTGTTATATAAACCTTGAAAAGTTAAACCTGGGCGAAGGTGAACAACAGGTTTCCGAAGAAATTCCACAGCGTGGCGGCGCCGATGGCGAAGACCTTGCTGAGGTAGAAGTTCCATTTCAGTTTGCTGTGGAGCAGATAGACCGTCAGGGTGTCGATACCCAAGCCGACGATGGACACCAGGAAATACTTGGCGTATTCCGTCCCTACCTGTGCATTGGTGCTCTGGAAGGTCCACCAGCGGTTGAGCAGGTAGTTGGTGGTGGCAGCGACCACAAAGCCCAGGATGTTGCTGGCGTATTTGTTCAGCTTGCAAACCTCTTTGAAAAACCAGGTCACCCCGAAATTCACCAAAACGCCCGAGAAGCCTACGGCGCCGAATTTCAAGAACTTCAATAGCAAAGGATGCATGGCTGATGGGTTTGCTTGGCCTGATGCTTAGAGGCGGTTGTCAAAGGAACTTGGTTAGGAAAATAAAGGGCATCAGGGTCTCCACGCCCTCGAATACGAACACCGGTCCGGTATGGCCTTGGCAGATGATCCGCATGGGTTTCCCCGACCGTTGCTCGGTCTCCACCATCACCTGACGGCAGGCACCGCAGGGGGCGACGGGTTCCGTGACCTCGGTGTTTTCGGATCGTGCCGTGACGGCAATGGCCTCCACGGCAACGTCGGGATACTGGGCTTGCGCTGCAAAGAGGGTCACCCGTTCCGCGCACAGGCCGCTGGGATAGGCGGCGTTCTCGATGTTGCATCCTTTCAGGACGACGCCGTTCTCCAGACGAACGGCGGCACCTACATGGAATTTCGAGTAGGGGACGTAGGCATGGTCGGTAGCCTCATGCGCCATCCGAAGCAGCTCGGCATCGGCGGCGGTGTGGGTGGCCAGCTCGTTTTCGTCCTGGTAAACCGTGTAGTCCGAAATGAATTGTTGTTTCTTCATGTGATCGCCTTTTAGGAAGGATCCTTCCATTTATTGGATGCAAAGATAAACAAAGAATTGAAAAAAGCAAACCAGGAAGCCCCGGCTTGGGTCTCAAGGGTGTCTTCAGGCAGCATGGATAGCAGCGCGATGACGAGGAAGACCGTATAAAGGTAGCTGCGGTGGCGTCGTCCGGTCAGATAAGGGAGCAGCAAGGCCAACCCGAATACGACCAGGCCGATGAGGCCGAAGGCAACCGTGATGGCCAGGTACTGGTTGTGGGCCCGGTGCCGGTATTGTGGCTCCAGGGGCGAGTGGATCTCGTCGTAGGCGTTGCGGTAGGCGTCGGCCAGGTCGCCGGTGCCCACGCCGAACAGCGGATGCTGGCGGATCAGGTACAGGGAGGCGCGGGTGTATTCGATGCGTTGGGAGAGCGAGCCGCCATTGGGGTTGTTCAGCCGTCGGTATTGGCTGTATTCGAACAGGGTGGAGGCCAGCCGGGCATAGACGCCGGGATGGCTCCAGCTGACGTAGTTGGCGACGCCCTGTTCCACGTTATGGATGTCTTGTTCGCTGAGGGCGGCCACGCCCTCGGCATCTTTACGGAGCCCTTTGGAGGTGAGGTAGCGGGCCAGGGTGGCTTCCAGGTTCTCCCCGTTGTGGGTGGTGCCGTCGTAGGCGAGCGCGCTACGTCGGTTCCAGGCATCCCTCATCTCAGGCCGACAGAAATACAGTCCCACATATTGGCCGTTTTCCACCGGGAAGCAGACCGTGTCGTGCCAATAGTCGTTGCCCAGGGCGGTTTTCCGGTCGAGGGTGTCGAGGGCTACGGGTTCCACCCGGAGCATCTGCGAGACCGTGTGATGGAGCCATAACCCGGCGGCCAAGGGCGCTGCGATGAGCACCATGATTCCCGCCCATCGCCAGCCGCGGCTTTTCACCTTGCGGAAAAAGAGAAACACCACCGTTGCGGCTACCAGGCCAAGGAAGGCGAGGTAGCCCGAGATGGACTCGAAGAGGTAGAGTTGCCAGGCAAACCAGGCGAGCAGGACGACCTGCACCCCCTTTTCCAGCCAATGGCCTCGGCGGGTGAACAGGTAATAGCCGATGATGCCCATCACAAGCACGATGTTCAGGCAGAAACGGATGTGGCTGATGAAGCGTGAGATGTCGCGGATGTCGTCGTAGTCGTGTCTCAGGTAGGCGCTGAAGCTGATGACGGTGGCGACCAGCACGGCGAGTACATAGACGAGCAGCACCAGGTCGAGGGTGCGTTGCTCCAGGGGCTTCACCGAGGCGAGTAGCAGGGGGAAGGTGATCAGGGGTAGCTTGACCCGCAGGTCGTTGAGGGCGTTGCCGTAGTTCTCGGTGTAGGCGAGGCCTATTAAATGCAATAAATAGATTGAAATGACTACGATTGCGATCGGATTGTGGAAGAAACGGTGCAACTTGTCGCGGACGGGATCGCCCATGAAGAGCCACACGGCCAACAGGAAAAACTGGGAGACGCTCATCATGAAAGGCGACAGGGTGAGGCTTGCCGCCATCATGGCCAGGCCGAGGAACCAGGCTGCTGGCTCGTAATGCCGTGTCTTCTCGCGCCAGTTCACGGCTTCAGGATGGATTCGTAGCGTTTCTTGTCGAGGAGGATGTTGAAGGCCTCGTTCAGGTCTTCGTCATGTTGGAGGGAGGCGACGATGCGGCCGACTTGGTAGTAGTAACGTCCGACGATCTCCAGACGCAGCAGCTCCTCGATGTCCTTGCGGTTCTTGAGCAGGTCGTTCTCCTTGTCGGCTTTCAGCTGCTTCTCAAGGCTTTCCATCTGGGGTTTGATGCTCTCCAGGTAGCCTTCCGCCTCGGCACACTTCTTCAGGTCTTCCAGCACTTTCTCGCTTTCGGTGGTGTAAGAGAACGACTTGTCCTTCACAAACTTCATGAAGTCGTTGTAGGTGGCGTCGTCGATCTTGAACTCGTTGGCCGGTGCGATGGAGGCATGCTCGTGGGCGAATTTGGTGGCGTAGTCGAAGATGTAGTTCTTGGCATAGAGATAGGCGGTGACGGTGGCATACTTCGGGAGATCCACCTTGACGTCGGGCATGATGCCGTGGCCTTCGTAGACGGTACGTCCGGCCGCCGTGGTGAACGGCTTGCCGAGGGTGTCCTGAGCGTTCAGGGTGGTGGTGGTTTGGGCATGGAGTGTGTCGGCTCCTTGCTCCGCTTTCCGTTTCTTGGAGTAGTCGATTTCCTGGATGCAGCGTCCGCTGGGGATGTAGTACTTGGCCACGGTGACTTTCATCTGCGTGTTGTACGACAGGGGCAGGATGTTTTGGACCAGGCCCTTGCCGAAGGTGCGTTGGCCGATGATCACGCCGCGGTCGTAGTCTTGGATGGCGCCGGAGACGATCTCACTGGCGGAGGCGGAGGCGCCGTCGACCAGGATGGCCAGGGGCACTTGCTCGTCGACCGGTTCGTTGTTGGTGCTGTGCAGGCTGCAGGCCGTCGGGGTCTTGCCTTTCATCGAGACGACGGGTTTCCCCTTGGGGATGAAGAGGTTGACGATATCAACGGCCTCGTTGAGGAGGCCGCCGCCGTTGCCACGCAGGTCGATGACCACCCCCTTGAGGACATGGTCTTTCTTCATGGCCACCAGCTTCTCTTTCAGCTCTTTGCCGGCCTCGCGGGTGAATCCGCTCAGCGAGAGGTAGGCGATGCCGTTGTCGAACACGGTGGAATAGGGGATGTTGTCGATCTTGACCTTCTCGCGTTTCAGGGTCTTCTCGATGGGCTTGTCAACCCCATAGCGCCGGATCTTCAGGGTTACCTCGGTGCCGGGTTGTCCCTTGAGGAGCTCGCTCACCTGATCGGTCGGTTTCAGTCGGGTGTCCACGCCGTTGACCGAGAGGATGGCGTCGCCTGCCTGAAGGCCAGCTTTCTGGGCGGGCCAGCCCTCGTAGGGATCGGAGATGCGGGTATATTCGCCGTCATATTGGATCAGGGCGCCGATGCCGCCGTATTCGCCGGTGGTCATCAGCTTGTAGTTCTCGATTTCCGACTCCGGGATGAACACCGTATAGGGGTCCATCTCCTTGAGCATGGCGTCGATGGCGGTCTCGTTGAGCTCGCCGGGATTGATCTCGTCCACGTAGTTCAGGTTGAGTTCCCGCATCAGGCTGTTGTAGATGTCGATGCTCTTCGAGATCTCGAAGTTGTTCTGTTTCTCCTGCGCGATTGCCATCACGGGCAACAGCAATGAAAACAACGCAATGATAAAACGTTTATAGGCCATAGTTTTTCTTTTTTCCAGGGGTTTCCCTCGGGTCAACCCCGTGGTTACCGACAGGGCACCCCTCCGGGGTGCTTCCTTTTTTGTATTTCGTTTTTTAGTTCTGTTTTTGTCTTCTATTGTTTCATGGCACCGGATCATACCCGCTCCCGCCCCAAGGATTGCACGACAGCACCCGCTTGAGGGTGAGCCAGCTGCCTTTGAAGGCCCCATACTTCTCCAAGGCCTGGATGCCGTAGTTGGAGCAGGTGGGGGTGTAGCGACAGGCGCCGCCAAGCCAAGGCGAAAGGGTGATCTGGTACAACCGGATCAGTCCGATGAGGAGTTTAGTGAGTGGTCTGAATCTCTTTTTCATAGCGGCGAACGACTTCCTTGACGGCTTTGGCGGTCTTGCCCATCATTTCGGGATACGTGTGGATGACGGTGGCCTGGTACACTAACGCAACATCCAGTGAAATAGTATCCCTTTGGCAGATTTCGCAGAGGGGGGCCTTGTTTTTTCTCCAGCTTTCGCGAATCAGGCGTTTGACACGGTTGCGTTTGATGGCGTGGTGGAAGCGTTTCTTGGAGACGGACAGCAACAGTCGGCAGGTCGGGGGAAGGTCGCCGACAGGACGGAACCGATACACCACCCGGTAGGGATAACACGAAAATCCAGCCCCTTGGTCGAAAAGGGACTGGATGTCGTTTTCCTTGCAGATCCGTTCGTATTTCGGGAAGCCCTCCATTCGACGCCAACGGCTACTTCTTCTTGTTCTTCTTGTTTTCCGCGGCGATGAACTCCTCGATGGCCATGGTCATCGAAGGGGCGGTTTCGGTGGGCGCATGGAAGTCAAGCTTGAACCCGGCATCCACGATGGCTTGGCAGGTAGCCTCGCCGAAGCCGCCGATGGCGACCTCTTTCTGCTTGAATTTCGGGAAGTTGGCTTTGAGTGACTCGATTCCGGCGGGGCTGAAGAACACCAGCATGTCGTAGTCGGCGATCTTGATGGTCTTGGTAACGTCGGCCGAGACCGTGCGGAACAGCACCGCCTTGGTGAAATTGATCTTGGCGGCGGTCAACATGTCGGTGGTGGCGTCGGAACTGATGTCGGAGCAGCAGTAGAGGTATTTCTCGTCCTTGTGCTTCTTGATGATCTCCAGCAGGTCGGGAAAGGTCTGGTTCCCATGGAAAACCTTGCGTTTGCGATACTGCACGTAACGCTGGAGGTACAGGGCGGTGGATTCGTTGATGCAGAAGTATTTCAACGTCTCCGGCACCGCATAGCGCATCTCCTTGGCCACCCTGAAGAAGTGGTCCACCGCATTGCGGCTGGAGAGGATGATGGCGGTATATTCCGGAAGCTTGATGTGTTCTTGTCTGAGTTCGCTGGCAGTGACTCCTTCCAATTTGATGAATTTCTCAAACGTGAAGTTCACGCTGTATTTCTTCATCAGGTCGCCATACGGTGTTTTCGTGATATCGGTAGGCTGCGGTTGGGATACCAGAATGTTTTTGATCTTCATTAGATAACTGTTTAAATCACAGGCTGATGGGCAAAGTAGCGAAGGCCTGCGACAAGGAGTAGTGTCATCGGTACGATTTCGAGGGTGCAAAAATACAAAAAAATATAAAACGAAGGCATTTTCGAAAAAAGTCTTGTTTCAATAAATTGTAGTATGACCCGTAACAGGGCTCCGGCAAACACGATGCCGATGCCTGCCCAGATGAAGATGGAGTTGGGGGTGTAGAGTACCAACCAAAGGATGGGCTGGATCACCAGCAGGACAAGGGTGGCTGAGGAAAGCTGTACGGTGCTTTGGCGGGGCAACACTTCCTTCTCGTGGAAGAGCCAGGCCATCCATATCAGGATCAGATGGCGCACCAGGATCCATCCTGCAACACAAGCCAGGATGATGCTGAAGACCCGGAATCCGTTGTAGGCCGACACGTCGCGCGAAAAGACCACGCAGGCCTTTTGCACGAACAGCGCCATCACCACGGCATACGACACCAAAAAGGAAAAGCCGATGAAACTCCGTGAGGGCGTCCATTCACGAAGCAGCTGGTTGGTGTGCGCCACGCCGCCAGGAACCGCCAGGATCTGACGGAACTGTCTGGGATACAGCTGTTTGTTGATTACAACGAGGAGTAGGACGGCGCCCAGTACGATCAGGTTCCACCCTGCCAACACCTCGTGGGTGACCCGGACAATCGGGTTGATGATGCCTTCGAATCCGGTGGTGATGAACCCGGGCACCAGGCTGTCGCCACAGAGCGTGTCGGCAGACAACAGCGTGTCGGCGGGCGCTGGGGAAGGGTTCCAGTAGTTGATGAACGGATGGTCGGGCATGGTGATAAAATTTCAGACTGCAAAAGTATAAAATATTGATGGATTATTCTTAAATTTGCAAAGCTAAAAACATCGGAACAACAAATCTACAATCAACTTATAAACAAACAAGCTATCATGGATTTAATGCAAGAAATCATCGCCAATGCCCAAGCCCACAAGCAGCGCATTGTGCTTCCCGAGGGTGACGAACCCCGTACTTTGAAAGCCGCCGACCGCCTCCTCGCAGACGGTGTCGCCGACATCATCCTCATCGGTCCTGCCGAGAAAATCAAGGAGATGACCGCTGAGTTCGGCCTCCAGCACATCGGGAAGGCCCGTATCATCGACCCGAAGAACAATCCTGACAAACAAAAATACGCCGATCTGCTCTATGAGATCCGCAAGGCCAAGGGGATGACCCCCGAGCAGGCCAGCGACTTGGCGGAGAACTTCATGTACCTCGGCATCCTGCTGGTCAAGGCCGGCGAAGCCGACGGCCTCGTCAGCGGTGCCCGCAGCACCACGGGCGACATGCTCCGTCCTGCCCTTCAGATCATCAAGACCGTTCCGGGCGTGAGCTGCGTCAGCGGCGCCTTCACCATGTTCCTGCCCGAGGGATGCCCTTACGGCACCGACGGACGCATGGTGTTCGCCGACTGTGCGGTGACTCCTATGCCGACGGCCGAGCAGCTGGCCGAGATCGCCATCTGCACCGCCGACACGGCCAAGGCCATTGCCAAGATCGATCCTGTCACCGCCATCTTGAGCTTCTCCACCAAGGGAAGCGCCAAGCATGAAGTGGTCGACAAGGTTATTGAAGCCACCCGCATTGCCAAGGAACGCCGTCCCGACCTCGTACTCGACGGTGAGCTCCAGGCCGATGCCGCCATTGTGCCCTCGGTGGGTTCCAGCAAGGCTCCGGGCAGCCCCGTCGCCGGCAAGGCCAACACCCTCGTGTTCCCCTGCCTCGAGGTGGGCAACATCGCCTACAAGCTGGTGCAGCGTCTGGCCGGCGCCGAGGCCGTGGGCCCTGTGCTCCAAGGCTTAGCCAAGCCCTGCAACGACCTCAGCCGTGGCTGCTCCATTGACGATGTTTACAAACTGGTCGCAATCACCTGCAACCAAGCCATCGCCCAGAAAAACTAAAAACATAAATACGAAAATTATTGACTATGAAGATATTAGTGCTGAATTGCGGCAGCTCCTCCATCAAATACCAGCTGCTGGACATGGAAAACGCCGACCGCGCCCATCTGATGGCCAAGGGCCTGTTGGAGCGCATCGGACTCGAAATGGGCGAGTTCACCCATAAATACAACGGCGAGAAATACTACGAGCAGTTGCCGATCCCGAACCATACCGAGGGTATCAAGCTGGTGCTCAAGGCCTTGGTTGATCCCAAGATGGGTGTCATCAAAGACCTGAAGGAAATCGGCGCCGTGGGCCACCGTGTGGCCCACGGCGGAGAGCTCTTCCCGAAGAGCGTCCGCATCGACGCCAAGGTGATCGAGGGCATCGAGTCGCTCTGCGACCTGGCTCCCTTGCACAACCCGGGCAGCCTCCAGGGCATCCATGCCATGGAGGAGGTGCTTCCCGGCATCCCGATGGTCGCTGTGTTCGACACTTCGTTCCACAGCACCATGCCGCCCGAGGCCTACCTCTATGCCCTTCCCTACGAGTACTACGAGAAGTATCGCGTGCGCCGTTATGGCTTCCACGGCACCAGCCATAAGTTCGTTGCCGAAAAGGCGGCTGCCTTTGTCGACAAGGACTGGAAGAAGAGCAAGATCGTGACCTGCCACCTGGGCAGCGGTGCTTCCATCGCAGCCGTGCAGTATGGCCAGTCGGTGGAGACCTCCATGGGCTTCACCCCGGTCGAAGGCTTGGTCATGGGCAGCCGCACAGGCGACCTCGACCTGGGCGCTTTCATGTACATCATGGACAAGGAAGGCTTTACCACCAAGGAGATGAACACCCTCGTCAACAAGAAGTCGGGTTTGGTGGGCATCACCGGCGACAAGCAGGACATGCGTGACGTCCGTGCCGGCAAGGAAGCGGGCGATGAGCGCTGCACCTACGCCTTCAACATGTTCGCGCATCGGGTGAAGAAGTACATCGGCGCCTACATGGCGGTGATGAACGGCGCCGACGTGCTGGTCATGACCGGAGGCATCGGCGAGAACGCCTGGTTCATGCGTGAGGCCATCCTCGAGGACATGGAGTTCCTCGGCATCAAGCTCAACCACCGGGCCAACAAGGAACTCATCGGCGAGGCAGGCGTCATCTCCACCGACGACTCCAAGGTCACCGTGGTGGTCTATCCCACCGACGAGGAATTCGTGATTGCCAAAGACACCTTCAACCTGGTGGTGTGATCATGGACGACTCGGTCTATTATAACAACTTCGAAGATCATCTGCGCGAGGAGCTGATCCGGGTTTGCCGGCAGAACGGGACCCTAACGGGTCAGCTCCTCCGTTCGGAGGACATCGACCTGCGTTGGACCGACTATGCGCCTGACTACATGGCCGATGCCATGAAGCTGATCACCGACTATCCCACCGTGTCGGTAGCCTGGGCGGGTTACCTCGGCATGGCGGTCGCCAAATGGTGGGATCAGGATTGGGAGACGTTCCGTTACTATCCCTACGGACGCCTTCATGGGAAACGGGGATTCGACGACATGGACGAGCACATCGTCCAACACATCCTCGGCATTCCCCTCGAAAGCGAGGAGACCACCCGCATGGAGGAACTCCTGCGTTCCCTCGCCACGACCGCCATTGGCTTTATCCGTCATGAAAACATCGAGCCGCAGAGCCCGCGGGCTTTTTATGTCTACGCCCGCACCGTCAAGGTGATGTACCAGATCGGCGCTTCGCTCGAACTGGAACGGCTGGGATATCGCTGGAAAGGAATCATGGAGCATTGAATTCGTAACCGTATGTATGCATTAAGTGAAATCGTTGAAGTGATTGATGGCCAGTGGGCAGGGTGCCTCGACGACCGGATGATTCAAGACCTGCTCATCGACAGCCGGCAGGTGATGGCGGGTCGTCAGACCCTCTTTTTCGCCTTGGTCAGCCATCGCAACGACGGTCATAAATATATTGGAGACCTCTATCAGAAAGGCGTTCGCGCCTTCGTGGTCAACCATGTCCCGGAAGGAGACTTTCCGGAGGCGGGATTTGTGTTGGTGCAAGACACCTTGAAAGCCCTGCAACAGCTGGCTGCCCATCATCGGAGCCGGTTCCACGTCCCGGTAATCGGCCTGACGGGCAGTAACGGCAAGACCATCGTCAAGGAATGGCTAGCCCAACTGCTGAGCCCCGACTTCCATCTCGTGCGGAGTCCCAAGAGTTACAACTCGCAGGTGGGCGTGCCCCTGTCGGTGTGGCAGATGAACGAGACCCACCAGCTGGGCATCTTCGAGGCGGGCATCTCCAAACCCAACGAGATGGGTGCCTTGCAGAAGATCATCCAGCCTACCCTGGGCGTGTTCACCAACATCGGACAGGCCCATGAGGAGAATTTCATCAGCTACATGCAGAAGGCAGGGGAGAAACTCAACCTGTTCACGCAGGCGGAGGCCTTGGTCTATTGCATGGATTACTACGACATCCAGCAGGTGATCCTTCGGGCGGACCTGGGCAAGAAAGTGCGGCTGCTGCCTTGGAGCCGCAAGTTCAAGGAGGCCCCCGTCTATGTCGCCGACGTGCAGAAACAAGGCAAGTTCGCCACTTTGTCGCTGGTGGTCCGGAACGAGCCCATGACGTTTGTCATTCCCTTTGTGGACGACGCTTCGGTGGAGAATGCCATCCATTGCATTGTGGTCTGTCTGGAGATGAAGATGGATCCTCAGGTGCTGGCCCAACGGCTCCTGGGCATGTCGTCCATCGCCATGCGCCTCGAGATCAAAGCGGGCATCAACAACTGCACCATCGTCAACGACTATTACAATTCCGATGTCAACTCCCTGTCCATCGCCCTCGACGTGATGAACCAGCAGCAACAGCACAAGGAGAAGGTGCTCATCCTCTCCGACATCCTGGAGAGCGGTCGCGATGAACGGGAGCTCTACGGGGCCATCGCCGAACTCATCCATGAGAAGGGCGTCGGCATGCTTGTCGGCATCGGCCCTGCCATCTCGCGGCAAGCCAGACAGTTTCCGCAGAACAGCCGGTTCTTCGACGATGTCAACGACTTCATGCAACGGTTCCCCTTCTCACAGTTCCGCAACCAGACCATCCTGCTCAAGGGTGCACGTGCCTTCGAGTTCGAGCAGATCGGTATGGAGCTGCAGGAGAAGGCGCATGAGACCGTGCTGGAGATCAACTTCAACCACTTGGTCAACAACTTCAACCACTACCGTTCGCTGATCAAACCCGAAACCAAGATCATGGTGATGGTGAAGGCCTTCGGCTATGGCAGTGGCAACTACGAGGTGTCGAACATCTTGCAGTTCCACCGGGCCGACTACCTGACGGTGGCTTTTGCCGACGAGGGCGTCGAACTGCGCCGTGCCGGCATCACCCTGCCCATCATGGTAATGAGTCCCGAGATCAACAGCTACGACAACATCATCAAATACCACCTGGAGCCGGAGGTGTTCAGCTTCCGCAACCTGGAGCTCATTGAACGGGCGCTCGAGGTGACGGGCGTCACGCTCCCGCTCAACGTCCATGTGAAACTCGACACCGGCATGCACCGCCTGGGCTTCTCGCTGAAGGAACTTCCCGAGCTGATCCGCCGCATCCAGGCCAACCCGCTGATCCACGTGCGGAGCGTGTTCTCCCACCTGGCCACCGCCGACAACCCCGATGAGGACGACTTCACGATGAGTCAGATCAAGGTGTTCGAGCAGGGTAGCCAGATGATCGTCGATGCCTTCCCGTACAAGGTGTTGCGCCACATCCTCAACACCGCGGGAATCACCCGCTTCACCCAATACCAGTTCGACATGGTGCGTCTGGGTATCGGCCTCTATGGAGTACCCACCTGCAAGCAGGACGAAGACGTCTTGGAGACCGTGGTGTCGCTCAAGACCACCATCAACCAGATCAAGGAAGTGCCGGCAGGTGACAGCATCGGCTACAACCGCCATGGCCGCGCGTTGCACGACATGCGGATTGGCATTGTGCCTATTGGCTATGCCGACGGCCTCTCGAGGTTGCTCGGCAACGGCAACGCCAAGTTCTATATCAACAACCAGCCGGTGCCCATTATCGGCGACATCTGCATGGATATGTGTATGCTCGACCTCACCGGGGTGGAGGCCCAGGAAGGCGACACTGTGGTGGTCTTCGACGCGGAGCATCCGATTGGCGACATAGCCAAGGCCTGCCAGACCATCCCCTACGAGGTGATGACCCGCATCTCACAACGCGTGAAACGTGTCTATTATCAAGAATAAAAGCTGCTATCAAGCCATGGCTGAGGATAGGAGAGAAAACTATAACTAGAACAAACCAAGTGTTAAAAAAAACAAAGTGCTATGAAAGGCTATTTGGATGACAGCCAGTACCAAGGAAATGAGGTTAGGCTTTGCAATGACGGGAAATACCGTTGGATCTATGAGATGAACATGATCACCAACCCCACGATTTTCCTGACGGTTTACAAAATCTTTTTTTACATCATCCTCATTGGTTTCGCCATCTTCGGCACCATCCTCTATGGGATTCATGGAGATTGGGCCGGCCTTTGGGACATGGCAAAAGGGGCGTTGATTGCCCTGGGTGGGTTCGCTGTCTTGACATTCCTTGGAGTGTTGTTGGTTTCCTTTATTCATGGTGGCAAGTACGTCGTCCTCTTTGAGATGGATGAAAATGAGATCGCACACATCCAGATGCCGCGACAAGTGGAGAAAGGGGAATTGATCGGGTTGCTTACCGCTTTGGTGGGTGCCGCGGCCAAAAGTCCGACCGCTATGGGAGCAGGGATGTTGGCTGCTGCGAACAACAAAAGCACCTCGGTCTATTCCAAGGTGCGTCGGATCAAGGCCTATCGCAGGAGAGACTTGATCAAGGTCAATCAGCGGCTATTTAGGAATCAAGTCTATGTTCACGACAAGGACTTTGACTTTGTCTATGACTTCATCAGGAAGCATTGTACGAATGCAAAATAATGAACAATTATAAACAATAATACCATTGCCTTATGAAAACAGAACCCCTTGCCCCTAACGATTATCGAGGAGCGGAAGTCCGCCTCTGCCAGGACGGGAAATACCGCTGGAGATATGAACTGAATATGATCAAGAACCCGGTCATTATGATCACGGTGTTTAAGATCTTCTTTTACGTTTCGCTGGCGATGATCCTGGTCTTCGGTTTGATTTTTTATATTCAAGATCATAACTTTGACGGAGCCATTATGATGTTAAAGGTGACGGGTGTGGTATTAGGCATTTTCTTCGTCCTGACCATTATTAGCGCAGCGATCTTGAATGCCCTTTTCGGTGGGAGCTATGTGGCCCGTTTTGAGATGGATGAGCATTCGGTGAAACACCTCCAACTGAACGAGCAGTCAAACAAAGCGCTAAAACTGGGTTTTCTGACTTTTCTTGTAGGCCTTTTTGCCAAACGTCCCAGTGTGGCCGGTGCAGGCATGCTCTCCATGGCGAAAACCCCCAGTGTCTCCAACTTCAAGAATGTACGTCGCGTGCGCGGTCGTCGTTGGCTTCACACCATCAAAGTGAACCAGCTGCTCGACAGGAACCAGGTGTATGTTACCGACGAGGATTATGACTTTGTCTTGGATTTCATCAAGTCGCATTGTCCGAATTTGAAACACTAAATAGCCCGAGCCATGAACAAGATGCGATACCTTCTTGCGCTGGTTCTTGTCGTAATGGCGGGTTCTTCAAGCGCACAGCTTTGGAAAATTGGGACAGGATCCAATGGCGAGAAGCGATGGGTGCATGAGCCATTCCCCGACAGGGGCTACTGGGTGCTGACGAACAGCGAAGTCAGGGGCTACCATTTGATGGTGGGCTCCAACATGATTGACGACATGAACTACTGGCCGTATGGGGAAAGTGTCCCCGAGTCCAAGGCAAAGCCTTTCTACGGCGACTGGTCGGTGAAAAAGAACCATGCTTCTTGTGAGGAATGCACCGTTACATGGAACGACCCACCCGATAAAATCCCCGTCGGACAGGAGCATCGGGCGGTGATCCCCTATAGTAAAAGCTGTCTAAAAACAAAGAAGCGTAACCGCCAGGTAGAGCTCATCCCCCAGGGAGATGAATCTTTCGATTCGGATCCTGTCTATTATGAATACTGTCCGTGGTCCGTCTTTGGAGAGGCGATTGCTTACGGCAAAAGAGGGCAGAAGCAGCGTAACATCCAGATGTGGCCTTACGACTGGAGTGAACAATATTTCGAAAAAGAGTGGGTCCACGAAGAAGGTTTCTTGAACCAAGACTTTTCGGCAGGTTCGGACATCTTGATGATGGGTGGACATGACTATATGCAACCGACCTTTGGCTCAGAAGCGATTCCTGACGATAAACTGTGTACCTTGGATATCGCCATCTTTGCCCATTACGATTTTCATAGTGTAAAAGAGGGTGTTAACAACAAGGCCTTTGATGGACAAGATGCCAGGGCCCTTAGAAAGAACTATGGCTGGATGTACGTGTATCATTACACCTACGTTCCTGAAGGGGGATTGATCGAGACGACTACAACGGCTTCTTCTGATCCAGGGGAGCAGGAAGGCCCCGAGATCCCATGGGGTTTTATCGTTGGTGGAACCGTTTTGGTTGGCGGAAGTGTGGCCATTGCTAAAAGCAAGAACAAGAAAGGCAAAAACAAGCCGGCAGCAAAAGAACAACCCGAAGAGCCGGTGGCAAAAGCACCCAGCCGTTTCCGGATGGTGATGTATAAGGACTTTGGCGATACCCTTGTCGTGGGAGAAAAACCACGTATGGTAGGAGCAAGGATCGAGGAGATTACGCCGGAAGGCTATACCTACGACCGCGATGACCTCACTGCCCAGATTTCCATTTGGGATGAGGAAAACTGTACCCTCAGCAATGTCGGAAGATGGGGCCGGTACATGGCAGCTGGCGTGACCGCCAAAGAGGCTCCCAGAGAAGGACAGTTGGGACAAGCCAAGGTGCGCTTTGTCTTTAGAGGTGCCCATGGGGTGCTGATCAACCATGTGATATTCAAAGTGATGGGTGCTCCCGAAATCGTCATAGGAGAAGCCCTTACCTTCGCCGCTGGCGATGGGAAGACCGAGTTCATGGAGTTCCAAATCGTCAATTTCTCGGGAACGGTGTCGGGGGTGCAGGTATCCATTGACGAAAGGGGTGCCCAATACTTTAAGGCACAGACGGAACCTAACAGTGAAAACCCCTACAAGTTCCGCATCAACATCACCGAATGCGGTGTCAAGCCCTCCGAGAAACCCATCGGAGGCGATGCCCAGCGCTTTACCTGCAAGGTGGAGGTGAAGCTTGCCGACCAGGAGGACCCTGTTTACGCCTCGTTTGACCTCTATCGGATGTTCCTCGGCGTGAGCCTCTTTGTCCACGCCCTCAAGGCCTATCTGGTGGAATATGACAGCAACTGGAAAAGCGAGCGGCTCCCCATGGGTCCCAATACCCGAAAGAAATGGGGCGAGAGTGCAGTGACCTTCAAACTCGTCGTCGAGGACCAGCGGAACGGACAGATCAAGAGTGTCATTCCCGACGGCGATCCGGTGTTTACCTTTGAGGATATTCAGGAAGGCAGCATGATGTTTGCCGACAAGGAGGGGAACCTGATTGCTTCGGTTTGCCAGCTGATGAACTTCAAGTTCGATTTGGTGACGATCCACGAAGACAACACGGTCCGGGGCGTCTTCCGATCCCGAGGCGGCGGATTGCTCCCGCCGAATCGTGCCAAGGCCAAAGTGACCATCACGGTGAGCTACCAAAACAAGAGCTACTCGGATTCGGTAGAGGTCCCCATCATTTCTCAGCCGTATCGCGACATTACCGACAATCGGGAATATAGCAGGGTGCTTCATGAGGACGATCAGAAGTACAAGCAGTTGGTTGACATCCGATCGAAGATTGCCTGGGATCCCAAGTTTGCCTATTTAACGCCCATTTACTATAAGGTGCATGCCATGGTAGAAGGTTATAGTCAAGAATTTGGATTCTATGAGCCTGATTACCAGAAGATTAAAAAGATCTATCAAGACTATGTATCGGGGAAGATCGGTTATTATTTTGTGAACCAAGCCGCTTGGACGCCCACCTGGTCCGCTGCCGACGAGAACCTGGACGCTTTTATTACTACGTACGGCAACATGGAGAAGACGTGGACCTTCCTGGGAGCCCGAATCGCACTTGGATTCTTCACCGCTGGTGCTTCCGAACTGGTGTTTACCCCAGCAAGTGGCCTCGTCAAACTGAAGGATTATGTTGACAAGGGCGGTGACAGTGCTTTTGAGGGCTTCGCTACGGTGAGCTCGGAAGTGGTGTTTTGGGAAGGCGTCTTCTATGTAGGCGGTAAAGCCATGAAATGGGCCGGTGGCAAACTCAAAAGCTTTTCCGATAAGATTGGACTTACGGACAAGCTGAAAACAAAATATGACAAGATCAAGGAGATGATCTTCGGCGCCGAAAAGAGCAAAAATGTCTCCAAAGGCCTTGTGAAGCCACCTACCGTCAACACGAAACAATTGGGTGACAAGGTCAAGGAGGCGGGAAGCAAGGTGAAGAACATCCGGAGAGACGCTGCCATCAAAGCCAACCAAGCCATCAAGCAGACCATAGAGGAAGGAGGAGACGATGTCGTCCGCTTTGGCAGCTCGGAGTTCAACGAGGAATGCGCCAAATGGGCGAAGCAGGATGCCGAGAAGATTCTTGAAAACTTCAAGAGGGTGATGAACGATCCCACGGCTACGCCTGAACAGATGCGTCGCGCCACTCTTGCCCTGCAAGGCAACAAGGCCGCGCAGAACCTCCTCCGTCAAAGCGAGTCGGATCTGCTCCGTGCCAACTTCAATGCGAATCTGAAAAAGATCTATCAAGAGGCCGACCAATTGACCATAGAAGAACTGGCGGCACGCCTTGGCGTGAACAAAGACGATATCAGAGTTTGGGACGGTGCCTCCTCCAATGCCAGCAGCGACCTTTATTATGGTAAAAAGATCGGAGCAGACCGTGACGTTACCTTCCAAGTGCGCAAGGACGGCAAGTGGGTTGACATCCGGGAAGACATCATGGAACAGGCGTACGCCGATGCTTTCACCGAATATCACTATGGATTTATGCCGAAAGACCAGCAGGAGGCCGTCAAGACATTGAGGAAGTTCGACCAGGCCGTGGTAAACGGCGAGACTGGCCTTGAGTCATTCGGCAAGGACCTTAGAAACATTATTGATAAAGGAATGCAGACGAACAAACTCATCGATCCAGAGCGAGTGGCCAAGACTGTCAAGTACAAGTGCGACTTCTGGCTCAACCAAGGCAAGTCGTGCAGGGCTCAGGCCGAGCAGCTCTTCAACGCTGGAATGGTTGAGGAAGCCAAGCATGTGATGGGCTATGGCGAAGAGTTGGTCAAGGAAGGCGTCCGTATGAATGTCAAGGAGTTCAAGCGTATCCTTGATCCGCGTATTCAGGCCCTTAACGTGAAGGGTGTCGCGCCAAAGGATTACAGCCTGCTCTATGAAAAGATCAAGGTGCTGGAAGCCGTCGGCACACCGCCCCCCAAGGATGTGACGCCACTCTCCTTGCAACAGGCTCGTAATGTGCTGATGAGCAAATACGGTACCACCCTCGAAGAAGTGGTGAATGAATGCACGAATGTCATTGAAGAAGTGAATCCATACCTATAAACCTCCGTATGAATATAAAACGTCTTCCTCTTTTAATACTATTGTTCGTTTCGGCCCTTGGAATGCAGGCGGAGAACAACAACCAGGGTTATTGGGTGCTGGATCATGTCGAATTCAGGGGAAATCCTTATGTCGGTCAACCCGAAGGAGATTGGGTGGTGTCGCAAAACAGCGCATCTTGTTCGGTGTTGTCTTTTTCATGGCAAGATCCGCCCAGCAAGATCGCACTTGGAGACGAAGAAAAAATCAAGATACCCTTCACCGAGCAGAAGTGGGATTCGGATCTGTCGTATGGTTTTTGGGGAAGCATTTGGCTGCCTAGGCTTGACCGCGGGATAAACTTATGGGGAGGCGACGATGGTTTCTTGGTCACCTACAGCAGCAATTCAAATTTTGAACAGCTGGATTTAAAAAGTGGAGAAATATTAAATATAAATCTATGGCCTTTTTATCTAGATGATGATTTGAATAAGGTATGTAAGGCGGTCTCCTACGTTTACACCTATATTGGAGAAGTAAAGGAAGTGATTACGCCTGTGTCCCCAGATCCCGGCGAGCAAGAAGGTCCTGAAATACCATGGGGGTTCATCGTTGTTGGTGGACTTGTCGCTGGGGGAGCGGCAATTGCAATAACAAAAGGCAGCAAGGGTAAAAACAAAACGAAAGGTAATAAAGAGCCTAAGAAGCAGGAGCCACAAGAAGAGTCGGAACCGCCGCACAGCACCTATCGCATGATTCTGTACAAGAACTTTGGCGATACGTTGGTTGCAAACGACCCACCTCAGACTATCGGTGTGAGAATTGAGGAAATCACCTGCGAAGGACGTAAGATAGAGCGAAATGACCTGACCTCCAAGATACAAATCACCGCCGAGAGTAATTGTAGAGTCAGCAATGTCAGAATGGGGGAGAAATACAAATCGGCCGATGTAGTTGCCACCCAAGAACCGAGTAACGATACGTTTGAAGAAGCCAGCGTGCGCATGGTCTTCATCTGGCCTGGTGGAGCCTTGATCAACCATGTGGTTTTCAAGGTGATGGGTGCTCCTGAGATCATCATTGGCGAAGCCCTTACCTTCGCCGCAGGAGAGGGGAAGACCGAGTTCATGGAGTTCCAGATCGTCAATTACTCGGGAATGGTGTCGAGTGTACAGGTGACCATTGACGAAAGAGGTGCTCAATTCTTTAAGGCACAGACTGAGCCCAATGGAGAAAACCCGCTCAAGTTCCGCATCAATGTCACCGAAAGTGGAGTGAAGTCAAAGGAGAAACCCATCGGAGGCGACGCCCAATGCTTTACCTGCAAAATCTCAGTGAAACTTGCCAACCGGGAAGAGCCCCTCACTGCTGAGATCGATCTTTATCGGATCTTCCTTGGCGTGAGCCTCTTTGTCCACGCCCTCAAGGCTTATCTGGTGGACTATTACAGCAGCTCTGATAGCGAGACTCTTGCCACCAATCCCAATGGACGTAAGAAGTGGGGTGAGAGCCAAGCCACTTTCAAACTTGTTGCAGAAGACCAGACCAGTGGACAAATCAAAAGTGTTATCCCTGATAGCGATCCGATATTTATTTTCGAAGACGTGGCAGAAGGCAGTATGCTTTTCGTTGACAAATTCGGTAATCAGGTGGCTTCACCCTGTGCTTTGATGAACTTCCGTTTTGATCTGTTGGGCGTCAATAGTGACAATACCGTTAGAGGTGTCATCCATTCCTGTGGGGGTGGCCTTCTTCCGCCTAACCGTGCCAAGGCAAAGGTAACTGTCAAGGTGACTTATCAGAACAAGATGTACGAGGATTCCATCATCGTCCCCATCATCTCACAACCTTATCGTGACATCTCCGACAATCGGGAATACAATAGGGTGCTTCACGAGGATGAACGAAAATACGAGCAGTTGCTCGACTTGAGATCGAAAATAGCATTCGATCCGAAATTCGCCGAATTGATGCCTTTCTATTATAAGGTAAATGCCATGGTGGAGGGCTATAGTAACGAGTTTGGTTTTTACGAGCCTGATTATCAAAAGGTCATGAAGGTTTTCAATGACTACTGCTCGGGTAAGATGGGCAGTTATTTTGTGAATGATGCGGCCTGGACGCCTGCTTGGACCGCTGCCGACGAGAACCTGGACGCTTTTGTGACTACATACGGCAAGATGGAGAAGACGTGGACCTTCCTGGGAGCCCGAATCGCACTTGGATTCTTCACCGCTGGTGCCTCCGAACTGGTGTTTACCCCAGCAAGCGGCCTCGTCAAACTGAAGGATTATGTTGACAAGGGCGGCGACAGTGCTTTCAAAGGCTTCGCTACGGTGAGCTCGGAAGTGGTGTTTTGGGAAGGTGTCTTCTATGTGGGCGGTAAAGCTATCAATTGGGGTAAAGGCAAGCTTATGGATTATGCCAACAAAAAAGGCATCAAAAGCTTGAAAGACGGCTATGAAAAAATCAAGGAAGCTGTCTCAGGAGCTCAGAAGAGCAAGGAAGTGTCCCAGGGTCTCTCTAAACCTTCTGTATTTAACACGAAACAATTGGGTGACAAGGTCAAGGAGGCAGGAAGCAAGGTGAAGAACATCCGGAGAGACGCTGCCATAAAAGCCAACCAAGCCATCAAGCAGACCATAGAGGAAGGAGGAGACGATGTCATCCGCTTTGGCAGCTCGGAGTTCAACGAGGAATGCGCCAAATGGGCGAAGCAGGATGCCGAGAAGATTCTTGAAAACTTCAAGAGGGTGATGAACGATCCCACGGCTACGCCTGAACAGATGCGTCGTGCCACCCTTGCCCTGCAAGGCAACAAGGCCGCACAGAACCTCCTCCGCCAAAGCGAGTCGGATCTGCTCCGTGCCAACTTCAACCATAACATCCAGAAGATTTATGACGAAGTGGATCCGCTCACCATCGATATCCTTTCCAACCGTCTCAAGGTGGAACCCAAGAATGTGAGAGCCTGGAAGGGGGCTTCGTCCAATGCCGGTGGAGACCTTTTTGAAGGCACGAAGATCGGTGCCGACCGCGACGTCACGTACCAGGTGTGGAATGAGGAGACCAAGACCTGGGTCGACATCGAGGAGTCCATGATGGAGGAAGCCTACGCGGAAGCCTTCAACAAATACCACTATGGCTACATGCCCGATGATATGCAGGAAGCCATCAAGACCTTGAGGAAGTTCGACCAGGCCGTGGTGAACGGCGAGAAGGGACTGGAGTCGTTCGGTCAGGACCTTAAAAACATTATTGACAAGGGGATGCAGACGAACCCACTCATCGATCCAAAGAAGGTGGCCAATACCGTCAAGTACAAGTGCGAATTCTGGCTCAATCAGGGCAAGTCGTGCAGAGCGCAGGCCGAACAGCTGTTCAACGCGGGTATGGTGGAAGAGGCCAAGCATGTGATGGGCTATGGCGAAGAGCTGGTCAAGGAAGGGGTGCGTATGAACGTCAAGGAGTTCAAGCGTATCCTCGACCCACGTATCCACGCGCTCAATGTGAAGGGCGTTGCCCCTAAAGACTACAGTGTCCTCTATGAGAAGATTAAGATTCTGGAAGCCGTCGGGACCCCGCCGCCCCCGGATGTGAAACAGCTCTCCTTGCAACAGGCCCGTAATGTGCTGATGAGCAAATACGGTACTACCCTCGAAGAAGTGGTGAATGAATGCACGAATGTCATTGAAGAAATTAATCCATATCTATAAGCTATGAAATACTGTTCTAATTGCGGTGCCCAACTGGATGACGAGGCAAGGTTCTGTCCCCGTTGTGGCTTAAAAACACCAGAGGTTCAAAGACCGCAAGAACCCTATCAACAACCACCTCAGGAGCCGCCTTATCAGCAGCGCCCTCAGGTGCCGCCGTATCAGCAGCGCCCTCAGGAGCCCGTGTCCGCGCCTCAGGAAGGGGAGGGGGTGATGGCCTCGGCCGTCGCCGGAGAAGTGGTGCTTTCCACTTGGGAAGCTCCTAAACCTCAGCCCAACGCGGGTCCACAGCGCCAAGCTCCACCTACCGGCGCTCCCCAAGGGGGGTATCAGCAATCTCAAGGCAGTTATCGGCAGAACCAAAGCGGTTATCAGCAGACCCAAGGCAGTTATCGGCAGAACCAAGGCGGTTATCAGCAGACCCAAGGCGGTTATCAGCAGACCCAAGGCGGTTATCAGCAGCCTCAGGGAGCCTACCAAGCGCCACGAGGTGCTCAGCCGCAAGGAGGTTACCAAAGGCCTCAGCCGCCTCGTGGTGGTACCCAACCGCCTCAATCCCAGTATCAACAAAGACCTGCTTCTCCCCAAGGGGGCCAGCCTCAAGCGAAAAAGAAAGGCCGTGGTGGTTGCATTGTCGCCATCTTTATCATTTCGCTGATTATCGCAATCATTGTCGCCCTTTTCAGTGGCTGCAAGCACATCAACCTTCCTCCCGATCCAGGTACGCCGCCCCCAGCACCCCATTCAGGGTGTTTTGTCCATGAGGCGGATACCTTAATCTTTAATGGCGATGGGAAAACAATCGTTTGGCATTTCGACAGGGAGGTATCTGGAATAGGCAATCAAGGGGAAGGACAATACGTCTTCCTATTCGATCATGGGAAATGCCGTTATGATGTGGCGGAGGATTTTAGAATCATCAAGACTGAAGAACCAGAGGACTTACACACCTTTGTTCTGTTCCGTCCAACTAGCGACACTTCGATCTCCATCCTCCGTGATGACTTGCCTGGTGCAGTGGCTGAGACCTTTCTCAAGTCGGTCGCTGCGGCAGCTGCGGATCCCCAATAACACTGCGATGAGCAGCGCGGCAGCCAAAGGGATGCTCAGCCAACCGATCCATTCGAGTCGCTTGCCTTGTTTCTTGATGGTGCTACCAATGATGAAGAGGAGGATGGCCAGGACGGCGGCGAGGATCCAATAATAAACTGCTGTGGTCATGTCAAATGGATTTTTGGCAAAGATACGTATTAATTTTTTACTTTGTGACTAATACACCATACTATGAAAAAAACCATCATGATGCTCATGCTCTTGACACTATCCATGTTCGGCTATTCCCAAGATTGGTTTCGTTTCAACGACTATAAGGCTGATAACGAGCGGATAATATCCGATAAGGCTTTCCCCGAAGTGGTCTTCATCGGGAATTCCATCACCGAGATTTGGGCGATGTACCATCCCGAGTTTTTCAAGGACCACAACTATTGTGGTAGAGGGATCGGAGGACAGACCTCTGCCCATATCCTCGTGCGGTTCCAGTCGGATGTCATCGACCTCCATCCGAAGGCGGTGGTCATCATGGCGGGTACCAACGATGTGGCGCTTAACGACTATTGGACGGCTCCCGAACAAGTAGTGAAGAATGTGATTTCGATGTGTACGTTGGCTCAAGCAAACGGCATCATTCCCATCATCAGCTCCATCCCGCCATGTAAAGCTTTTGTTTGGAGGCCTGAGGTCAAAGACGCCGCCCAAACCATCGTTGCCATTAACAAGGAGCTGAAAGCCTACGCCGAAGCGAACCACTTGGTCTATGTGGATTATCATTCAGCACTCGCTGATGAAGACATGGGCTTTCCCAAAAACCTCAGTGAGGACGGCTGCCACCCCAATCCCGACACCTATTACCTGATGGAGGGTTTGGCGTTAAAGGCGATTAAGGAAGCGTTACAGCAGTGATTGGACAGGCCGATTAGTTGACCTCGAGCTCGTCCACGAAGATCCAGGCCGGATTGCCGTAGCCACTATGGTCTTCAGGAAGGTCGAATCCGCGGACACATACCTCGACGAATCGGGCCGTGACCGGTTCAAAAGCCACTTCGTAGGCAAAGATGCCATCCCGGTCTTCCCAAGTGGAGATCGGGATGTCTTTATGTGCCACTTCGCGGAAGTTCTCGCCATCGTCTGACACCAGTACCTTTACCTGACTCGGATTGTAAATCCAGGCTCCTTTGTTGGTAAGGGCGTGGAAACGCACCTGCTTGATGGCAGCGGGTTGTTCCAGATCGATGACAGCATCCATGGGATCGCCGCAGAATCCCAGCCATTTGCCGGAGTTGTAGGCGCCACGTCCCAGGTTGCCGTCGTTGAGCACGCCGGCCCCCTCGTAGGTGTATTTCTCCGCGGGTGCCTGGCGCAGGGTGATGGGTTTGCGGGTGGCTAGGTTTGTCTCTACCGTATCGGCCCAGACCTGTGGGTTGAAGATGTGCTTGGCGTAAGTATAGTGATAAAGGTCGTAGAATTGTGTCATCTTGCGGCAACGCTCCACAAAAGCGTCGAAATCGCGCTCCTGGGGGTTGTTCCATTGGATCTCGGTCAAGGCTTCCATACGCGGCAGGGCCATGTACTGCACATGCCAGAAATGGGCGATGTATTCGGTCCAGATGTTGGCTTGCACGCCGATGATGTGTTGCTGTTGCTCGGGTGTCAGCACTTCGGGCAGGGGCTGGAACGCGTACACCCGCTCCACGGGCAGGTAGCCGCCGATGCACATTGGTTCGCTGGCGATGTCCTCGCTCTGGTAGTAGTCGAAATACAAGTGCGACGAAGGGGCCATGATCACGTCGTGACCCTTGCGGGCTGCCTCGATGCCGCCTTCGGTGCCACGCCAGCTCATGATGATGGCGGTTTCGGAGACGTTGCCTTCCAGGATCTCGTCCCAGCCGATCACGCGACGGCCGCGTGCCTCGACCGCCTTCGCCATGCGGTTCATCACATAGCTCTGCAGGTAGTCTTCTTTCGAGAAACGCTCATCGCCTTTGATGCCGAGTTCCTTGATCTTCTTTTGGCACTTCGGGCATTGCTCCCAACGTACCTTCGGGCACTCGTCGCCACCGATGTGGATGTAGGGCGAGGGGAAGAGGTCCATCACCTCGTTGAGCACATCCTCGGCGAATCGCATGGCTTCCTCATTGCCTGCGCAGAGCACGTCTTCCGACACACCCCAACGTTTCCACACCTCGTAGGGACCGCCTGTGCAACCCAGCTGGGGATAGCAGGCCAAGGCCGCCTGCATGTGTCCGGGCAGATCGATCTCCGGAATGATGTTGATGTGACGCTCCGCAGCGTATTGGATGAGGTCGCGGAGTTCGTCTTGGGTATAGAAACCGCCGTGGCGGATGGTGTCATAGAGGTTGCCGTTATGACCGATGACGGTGCCATCGCGATAGGCACCGATCTGTGTGAGTTCAGGGTATTTCTTGATCTCGATGCGCCATCCTTGGTCCTCGCTGAGGTGGAAATGGAACTGGTTCATGTTGTGCATGGCCAACATGTCGATATACACTTTCACTGAATCAAGTGGTATGAAATGCCGGCAGGGGTCGAGGTGCATGCCGCGGTAGCCGAAGTTGGGCCAGTCGCGAATGGTGCCGCAGGGTAGGAAGACGGGCATTTTTTTCTCGGAAGAAGCGATAGGCAGGCTCTTCCGAAGGGTTTGGATGCCGTAGAACACACCGGCGGCATCGGCGCCAGTTATATGTACTTGCTTCGGCGTGATGTCGATTTGGTAGGCCTCCGCCTGATCGAAGTTTTCCTTCGCCACCTGGAGTACGATGCCGTTGGATTGGCCTTGGTATTCGCGCACCTCCAGCCCGTAGCCCAGCAGGTCGTTGACATATTCGCTGAGGAACAGCGCCTCGCGCTGGAGTCCGGCTTCGTAGTAAACCGCCGTGCTCGCGATGATCATGAAAGGCTTTCCATCGTTGAGGTTCACCTCTTTGGGTTGCGGGATGATGTCGTAGTTGGCTTCGGGGCGTTGTTGGTTGCAAGCGGCAAACAGCAGCATCGCAAAGCAGAGGAAGATCGTGTTTTTCATGGTCTATAGGTTTTTGTGCAGATCGAAAGGAATCAAAAAAAGCGCCTCTTCGGAGGCGCTTAATGTTTATTCTACCTTCTTCAATAAGATTAGGTACACAGGGAAGTGGTCGCTGTAGCCGCCCATCCAAACGCCGCTGCCGAAGGTTCGGAAGGGGAAGCCGTTGTAGCGGCCGCCGTGCTGCTTCAGGAACTCCTTGTTGTGGACCATGGCGTTCTTGAACTGGTAGGTGCTGTAGTCGGTAGGAAACAGTCCCGGGGTAATGATGGTCTGGTCGAGCACGCCGGGAACGTCGCTATAGTAGTTGGTGCCGATGCCGTTCATGTGCAGGTCGTACATCGGGTTGAAGAACTCACCTTCTTTCAATCCCTTCAGATACCCTGTGGCACGGAGGTGCTTGGTGATCGTCTTGTTGGTGGGATAGTCGTTCAGGTCGCCCATCATGACTACCTTGGCATTGGCGTCGTCGGCCATCAGCGAGTCGGCGATGTGACGGCATAGCGCAGCGGCAGCCAAGCGGCCAGGCATGGAACGCTTTTCGCCACCATACCGCGAAGGCCAGTGCATCACGATGAAGTGCATCGGCTCGCCGTCGAAGAGGCCGGATACCAGCAACTGGTCGCGGGTGATGAAGTCAGGCTCGCCGGGGATCACCGTCCTATACGACTTGGAGCCGGTCACCGTGAAATACTTGGGGTTGTAGAGCATGGCCACATCCACGCCACGCCGGTCCGGAGAGTCGTAGTGTACGATCTGGTAGTTGCGTGCGGCGATCTCGGGCTGGGCCACCAGGTCCTCAAGCACATGGCGGTTCTCGATTTCAGAGAGACCGAGAACGGCAACACCGTCGGGGGTATAGTCCAGTCCGATGGTCGAGATGGCATACGCCATGTTGTGCAGTTTGGCCATGTATTTCTCTGTGTTCCACTGGTTGGCCCCATCGGGCAGGAACTCCTCATCGTTCGTGAGCGGGTCGTCGATGGTGTCGAAGAGGTTTTCCAGGTTGTAGAAGCCGACCAGGCTGATCTTGTATGCGTGCTCTTTCTGGGCAACGGCGGTTTTCAAGTTGAGGAATAGGGCCAAGGCGGCCATCATCCAAACAATGATCCTTTTCATAACGAAGTTTTGCTTTTAACACGGCAAAGATAGGAAAATAATTATTTTTTAAAAAGAGAAATTTTTAAGGGATAATTCCTATATTTGCATTTTAACTTCGAGCCATTCTATTTGGTATAAATGAATTAAATAAATATGAGGAAAGTATTACTATTAGCTGTCGCGACCTTGCTTTGTGCCAGGCTTGCTGCCCAGACGGCAGACACGACAGTGAATCAGAATCTGGAGGTGCCGACGGTCATCCTGTTGGACTCCGATTTTGATGAGACTTCGACCTCGGTGAACGATGCTTCGACCTTGTTGCATTCGTCGCGCGATGTCTTCAACTCCATTGCCGCCTACAACTTCGGCTCGCTCCGTTATCGCATTCGCGGCAACGACAACAAGTATTCCGATGTGATGATCAACGGCATCCTGATGAACGACCCGGAGACAGGGCGTCCGGTCTACTCCAACTGGGGCGGCCTGAACGACGCCATGCGCAATTCGGTGATCGTCGAGGGATTGGGCCGTACCGATGCGGGCTTCGGTGCCATCGGCGGACTGACCAACTACTCCACCCGGGCTTCCCAGTATCGCAAGCAGGTCTCGTTGGGCTATTCCATCTCCAACCGTTCCTACAACCACCGCGTCACGGCCTCCATCGGCACGGGCGAGATCGGAAGAGGCTGGTACCTGATGGCGCTGGCCAGCGGACGGTACGCCGGCGAGGGCTACACGGAGGGCACCTTCTATGAGGCCGCCGGTTACTTCCTGGCAGCGGAAAAGAAGATCAATGAGAAGCATAGCCTCAACTTCACCTTCTTCGGCGCTCCCTCGCAGCGGGGCGGCTCCGCTCCGGTGGTCCAAGAGGCTTACGACCTGGTCGGTACCAACTACTACAATCCCAACTGGGGCTATCAAACCTTGCCCAACGGGAAGCAGGTGATCCGCAACGCCAGGGTGAGCACCTATCACCAACCGATGGCCCAGCTGACCTGGTACTGGAACCCGACCCAAGCGACTTCGTTTACCACCTCCGCCTTCCTTTTCGCAGGCAAGGCCGGACAGACCTCCCTGGAGTGGGGCGAAGCCAAGGACCCGCGTCCGGACTACTACCGCAACCTGCCGAGCTACCTCCGCGAACATGGCCATGGCACCGTCGAGATTGAAGCCCTGGAACAGGCTTGGATCAACCGCGATCCCACGGTGACCCAGATCAACTGGGATGCCTTGTATGCAGCCAACATGAGCCATCTCGGCACCGTCTTCAATGCTGATGGCCTGCCGAGCCACACCATCTCCGGATGGTCCTCCAAATACATCCTGGCCGAACGCCATTACGACAAGCTGCAATACGGCGCCTCCACCTTCTTCTCGCATGAGTTTGCGCCCAACCTGCACCTGACCGGCGGTCTCAGCTTCGGAATCTCCAGAACGCATTACTATGAGATGGTCAACGATCTGCTGGGCGGCGACTTCTACTACGACATCAACAAGTACGCCGAGAACCTCGAGACCGATGAATGCCAGGTGGACCTGAACCATCCGAACCATGTGGCCTACGTGGGCGATATCATCAACTACAACTATTATGCGAACCGCAACCATGTCACCCTTTGGAACCAAGTGAACTACCTGGCCGGCAACTTCGACTTCTACCTGGGTGCCCAGGCCTCTTTCACACAGATCTGGCGCACGGGCCTGTTCAAGAACGGTGCCTTCCCGAACGATTCCTACGGCGACTCCGGCAAAAACAACTTCTTCGATCCCAGTGTCAAGGGAGGTGTCACCTACGCCATCAACGGCCGCAACCACATCGTGTTCAATGGCGCCTACATGTCGAAAGCCCCGCAGTTCCGCGACATCTATACCTCGCCTCGTACCCGCAACACCCTGGTGTCGGACAACCTGAAGAGCGAACGCATCCTCTCGGGCGACCTGAGCTATACCTTCCGCACCCCGGTCTTCAAGCTTCGCGCCACCGGATACTACACCCGTTACAAGAACCTGGTCTGGAACCGCAGCTTCTATTGCGAGAACGTCTATATCGGCTCGTCGGAATCGGGTGGCAGCACTTACAAGAGTGAGTTTGTCAACTTCGTCATGACCGGCGTGGAACAGCACAGCATCGGCGTGGAACTGGGTGCCGAATACAAGGTCACCCCGACCATCACCTTGCAGGGTGCCTTCGGTAACGGCGTCCATACCTACGCCAGCCGCCCCACCTTCTCGGTGTATGACGACAACAACGCCGAGGCCTATATCTTGGACGAGACGGTCTATCTGAAGAACTATCACGTGGCCAACGGCCCCGAAACGGTGGGCTCGCTGGGCATCCGTTACAACGACCCCAAGAACTGGTGGGTCAGCCTTAACGCCAACTATATGGGGAACATGTATTTCGACGTGAATCCCTACAACCATACCGAGTTTGGCCTTTCCCACTATGCCGAGGGCGACGGCCGTCTTGAGGACATCATCAACCAAAAGCCGATCAAGCCTGCCTTCACGCTGGACTTCTTTGCTGGCTATTCCCGCAGATATCGCGGCTACTATGGCTTGATTACGGTGAGTGTCAACAACCTCCTGAACAACAAGAACATCGTGCTTTACGGATACGATCAGCTGCGTTTCAACGCCAACGACCCGGAACTGTTCCCGTCGAAGTATTCCTACATGTTCGGAACGAACTTCTTCATCAACCTGATCATCAGGAAGTAGTTTGGAAATTGATTATCGATAATTGAAAATAAAAATCACATAAAATGAAACGAATCGTTAAAAACAGTTTTCTTCTTCTTGCCTTGATGGGCTTGCTTTTCAGCTCCTGCAAGAAAGAATATGACAGGCCTCCCATCAATGTGTTGCCGGTTGGTGAGGTTTACACCATTGAAAACATCCTGAACATGGAATCGGGTACGGTGTTCAACGAAGACGCCTCCGTGTATGGTATCATTACCGCTGACGAGAAGTCGGGCAACCTCTACAAGGCTGCCTTCCTCCAAGACCGTGCTTCGGGCAAGGCAATCGAGCTTTACCTGAATGCCACCAGCGGCGTGCGCATCGGCGACTCGGTCCGTGTCTATCTGAAAGACGTGACCTACGCCTTGTACAACGGGCTGCCGCAACTCTCGAACTTCGAGGCGGACGGCCACATCGTCATCCTGGCCAACGACAAGCCCATCGAGCCTGCCGAGGCCACCATCGCCGACGTCCTTGCCGGCAAGTATCTGGGCGGTTTGGTCAAACTGAAGAACGTGATGTTCACCGACGAGGGTACCTTTGCCGACCCCACGGGCTATGGCAACCGTACTTTGGTCGATCCCAACGACCTCTCCAAGAGCGTCATCGTCCGCACCAGCAACTATGCCAACTTTGCCAAGGACTACCTCCCCAAGGGACCGGGCAACCTGGTGGCCATCGCTGCGGTGTACAACCAGACCTGGCAGCTCTATATCCGTTCCGCCAAGGAGCTTGAATTCGAGGGCTACAACCCGGGCGGCGGTGACGACGACGACGAGGAGCAGGTCCATAACCTGCCGTACTTCCAGTCGTTTGCCTCCAACTTCGGCACGTATTCCACTTACGATGTGATGGGTGCCCAAAAGTGGGTCATCGACTACAGCACCGCCAAGATGACGGGCTTTGAGAACTCGGTCAACTATGCCAATGAGGACTGGCTGATCTCCGCTCCGGTCAACCTGGTGGGCGTCAACGGCGCCTCGCTGACGATGTCCTACATTGCCCGTTACTTCAGCAACCTCGACAACGACATCACCATCCAGGTGTCCTCCGAGTACGTGTCGGGCAATCCGAATGAGGTCGTTTGGAAGCAAGTGCCTGCCTCGTGGGTTTCCGGTTCCGACTGGAACACCTTCGCCCAAACCACCCTTGATCTGTCGGAGTTTGTTGGCGACACCGTACGCGTGGCCGTCAGATACGTCTCCACCGATGCGAAGGCCGGTACCATCGAGGTGCAAAGCATGGCCCTGCAGGAAGGCAACGGCCCGACCCCGCCTCCCGGCCCGAACCCGGGTGGTGAGGTGCAGAACATGCCTTACAGCCAATCCTTTGCTTCCGAGTTTGGCACGTACATCACCAAGAATGTGTTGGGTCCCCAAACGTGGACCATCAAATACGAATCCGCCTGGATCTCCGGACATGAAGGTGGCTCAGGTGGCACGGACAATGACAACGAAGACTGGCTGATCTCCTCACCGGTGAAGATCGAAGGCGTGGAGCATGCCAAGGTGGTCTTGAACTATGCTGCCAAATACAACGCACCCATGGCCGGGGATGTCAAGCTGTTGGTCTCCACCGACTATGTATGGGATGCCGATCCCGGAACGGCTTATTGGACTCCGGTGATGGATGAGATTGAGAACAACTCCACCGGCAATGCATGGACCTTCACCGACAAGGAAGCCAGCCTGGATCAGTTTATCGGACAGACGGTGACGGTGGCGGTCAAGTTCCTCTCCACGTCCAACGGTTCCCGTACGTTTGAGATCAAGAACATCACCGTCCAGGAAGGACAGGCCGGTGGCGGCCCGACGCCTCCACCTCCGGGACCGGGTGAAGGTGAAGGTAGCGGCACTTTCGACGATCCTTACAATGTGGCTGCCGGTATCGGAAACCAGAACCCCGACCATCAGAATCATCCTGAGAACACCGTGATGGCTTGGGTGCGCGGCTACATCGTGGGTGCCGTCATCAACGGTACCTCTTCGGTGTCCAGCAATGGCGATGTCCTTTGGAACGGACCTTTCGACAGTGCCACCAACGTGGTCATTGCCGACGATCCCAACTGCCATGAGATCACCCAGTGCCTCTTCGTCAACCTGCCTGCCGGCAAACCCTTGCGTACCGATGTCAACCTGAAAGACCATCCTGAGAACCTCGGGAAGCTCCTCGCCGTGTATGGCAATCTTCGCACCTATTTTGGCCAAGCCGGCTTGCGCGACAGCAACGGCCAGTATGAAGATTTCGTACTGGAAGGCAGCGAGCCTCCGACGCCCACTGGAACGGTCTATCTCAACGAGACCTTGTTGACCGAAAACAGCTTCGGTGCCTTCATCACGTATTCGACCGAGGGTGAGCAGGAGTGGCGTTTCGATAACAGATACGGTGCGGTGATGTCAGGTTATGCAGATGACGTCTCCTACGCCAACGAGGATTGGCTGATCTCGCCTTCGCTCGACCTTTCGAACGCCACCAACCCCGTGCTGGTCTTTGATCATGCCAGGGGGCCGGAGCAGAGCATGGGTGTCGGTGTGGAAGAAGGCTATTACACCGTGTGGGTGCTTGGAGATTACGGCCCGGGTAATGATCCTGTCCAATATCCTAAAGCGGAGATCACCGGCGTGAACCATCCTACTGTGAAATGGCAGTATGTCAGCTCAGGCGAGCTGCCCATCCCGATGAACCTCAGGGGTGCCGACATGCGCATCGCCTTCAAGTACATCAGTGCCGACGGCGCATCCGCCACTTGGGAAATCAAGAATGTCATTGTCAAAGAAAAAGAATAAAACGCAACCTCCATGTCAGAGAACTTAGTCATCATTCCCACCTATAAGGAAAAAGAGAACATCGAGAAGATCATCCGGTATGTGTTCGACTTGCCGATGGCCTTCGACGTCTTGATCATCGACGACAACAGTCCCGATGGGACGGCCGACATTGTCAAGGGTTTGATGGGTACGTTCTCTGACAGGCTGTTCCTACTGGAACGTCCCGGCAAGTTGGGACTGGGGACGGCCTACATCACGGGCTTCAAATGGGCCCTCGAACGCGACTACCAGTATGTGTTCGAGATGGACGCCGACTTCTCCCACAACCCCGATGACCTGGCCCGCCTGCACGACGCCTGCGCCCAAGGGGCCGACCTTGCGGTAGGCTCCCGCTACAAGACGGGCGTCAACGTGGTCAACTGGCCCATGGGCAGGGTGCTGATGTCGTACTATGCCTCGGCCTACGTGCGTTTCATCACCCGCATGAAGGTGCGCGACACCACGGCGGGCTTCGTATGCTACACCCGCAAGGTGCTCGAGACCATCGACTTCGACCGGATCAAGTTCGTGGGCTACGCCTTCCAGATCGAGATGAAGTACACGGCCTGGAAGCTCGGTTTCAAGATCGAGGAGGTGCCCATCATCTTCACCGACCGGCGCGAAGGCCAATCGAAGATGAGCAAGGGCATCTTCCGAGAGGCGGTCTTCGGCGTGATCAACCTGCGCTGGAGGGGACTGACTGGCAAAATCAAACCACGCAAGACAGCATGAATTATTGGATAAAAAATGCGACACTGGTCAACGAAGGCAAGACTTTCTTGGCCAGTGTCTTCGTTTCGGACGGCATGATCGCTCGCATCGTGCATGAGGGCGAGGCCTTCGACCCGGGTTCCGCCACGGTGATCGACGGCACGGGCCGTTACCTGATTCCAGGGATCATCGACGAGCATGTGCATTTCCGTGAGCCGGGCCTGACACACAAGGCCGACATCGGTACGGAGAGTCACGCCGCCGTGGCCGGCGGCGTGACGTCCTTCATGGACATGCCCAACACGGTGCCGCAAACCACCACCCAGGCGTTGTTGCAACAGAAGTTCGACCTCGCCGCAGCGAAATCCCTGGCCAACTATTCGTTTTACCTGGGCGCCACCAACGACAACCTCGACGAGGTGGTCCGGACCGACCCGAAAACGGTCTGTGGCATCAAGCTCTTCATGGGCAGTAGCACGGGCAACATGCTGGTCGACAAGAACGAGGTCTTGGTCCGTTTGTTCAGGGAGTCGCCCTGCCTTATCGCGGCCCATTGCGAAGACGAGCAGACCATCCACGCCAACACGGTGCGATGCAAGGATTTGGTAGCCAAAGGCGAAGTCATCCCGGACGCTAGCATCCATCCCTTTGTCCGCACCACCGAAGCCTGTTACCGATCGTCGTCGAAGGCGGTCGACATGGCCGAGAAGTTCGGCGCAAGGCTGCATGTGTTGCACATCTCCACCCGCAAGGAGTTGTCCCTGTTCAGGAACGATCTTCCTTTGAAGGAGAAACGGATCACGGCGGAGACCTGTCCGCATTATTTGTGGTTCGATGACCATAGCTATGAGACCTTGGGCTTTTCCATCAAGTGCAATCCGGCCATCAAGGCGTCATGGGACCGGCAGGCCTTGCTCGAAGCGTTGCGATCCGGTTTGATCGACACCATCGGCACCGACCATGCGCCGCATCTGCTGGAGGAGAAGCTTACCGGAGACTATTTCACCAGTAAATCGGGCTTCCCGTCCATCCAGCATTCCTTGGAAGTGATGGCGTGCCTCCTGCACGAGGGAGGGCTCGACCTGCCTTTACTGGTACAGCTGATGTGCCACCATCCGGCCATTCTCTATCAAATCGACCGCAGGGGCTTTATCCGTGAAGGCTATCATGCCGATCTGGCATTGGTTGATATGGATGCCCCTCATGCCATTTCCGGTAAGGAGGAATGCTCCAAATGCGGTTGGACCCCCTACGAAGGCGTCCAGACCCCTTGTCGTGTGACCCACACCTTTGTCAACGGCAACCTGGTGTATGAGCAGGGGGTGTTTCATGAGGAAAGCCGTGGCGAACGGCTCGTTTTTGACCGATAATCCTATTGTAACGATGAACAACGAAGAAAACATCGTCCGTATGGACAAATGGCTGTGGGCGGCCCGCCTGTTCAAGACCCGCGCCCTCTCGGCAGAGGCCATCAAGGGGGGTAAGGTGAAGATCAACGACACCACCGTCAAGCCTTCACGTGAGGTGAAGGAAGGCGACGTGATTCAGGTGCAGATCGAACAGCTGCACAAGGTGGTTCGGGTGAAGACGGTCATCAAGAACCGTGTCGCCGCCAAACAGGTGCCCGAGGTATACGACGACCTGACGCCTCCGGAGGAATACGAACGCATTGAGTTCATGCATGCCTACAAGGGTGAGTATCGCGACCGGGGTGCCGGACGACCCACCAAGAAGGAGCGTAGGATGATCGAGAAGATGAAGGACGACCTTTGATTACTCGCCGTAATCCACGTTTTTCACGACATAGCCCTGCTCGTCGTAGTAGGTCCATTTCCCGCAGTGGTGGCCTTCCTTGTAGAAGCCTTCCATATAGAGGTTGCCATTGGGATGGTACACGGTGGCCTTGCCGGTGCGCAGCCCGTTCCTGAAAATGCCCTCGCTTTGGACCTTGCCATCCTGGAAATAGGCTTTCCATTCCCCTTCGCGCTTGCCGTTCTTCATGCCGCCTTCCATCTTGACGGCGCCGTCTTCATAGTATTCCACCTCCCAGATCACTTGGTCATGACGGTCGATGTGATGGACTTTTGCGGGTTGATCGTTCTCATAGTAGCTCACTACCTTTTCCTTGATTTGTTGCTTGCAGGCGCTGAGCATCAGTACGAGGCACAGGGGGATGGTCTTTAATAGTAATCTATACATATATTGTAGTCTTTTTGTCGTTTGTAGCGGTGGTTCGTTGTATTGTTCTTACTTCTCCTTGAAGATCAGCTGGATGGGAACGCCGGAAAAGTCCCAATGCTCGCGGATCTTGTTCTCGAGGAAGCGTTCGTACGACTCCTTCACGTCCTGTGGCAGGTTGCAGAAGAAGATGAACTGGGGGAACACGCTCTTGAGCTGGGTGATGTATTTGATCTTGATGTAACGGCCACGGGAGGCGGTCGGCGGCGGCACGGAACCGATGACTTCGAGCATGACGTCGTTCAGCTCGCGCACGGCGATGCGGCGCTCGCGGTTCTCGTACACCTGATGGGCGGTCTCCAGCACCTTGAAGATGCGTTGCTTGTTAATGGCCGAGGTGAAGATGATGGGGAAGTCGGTGAACGGGGCGGTCTTGGCCCGGATCTGCTGTTCGAAGGCGAGATGGGTGTTGGAGTCTTTCTCGACGAGGTCCCATTTGTTGACCACCACCACCACGCCCTTGCGGTTTTTCTCGATCAGGCGAAGGATGTTCATGTCCTGGGCCTCGAAGCCGTTCTGGGCGTCGATCATGAGGATGGCCACGTCGCAGTTCTCGATGGCGCGGATGGAGCGCATCACGGAGTAGAACTCGATGTCTTCCTCCACCTTGCTCTTTTTGCGCAACCCGGCGGTGTCCACCAGCATGAAGTCCATGCCAAAGGCGTTGTAGCGGGTGTCGTTGCTGTCGCGGGTGGTCCCGGCAATGTCGGTGACGATGTGGCGGTCGGTGCCGAGGAAGGCGTTGATGAGCGACGACTTGCCCACGTTGGGTCGGCCTACCACGGTGAAGCGGGGCAGCGAGGTGTCGAAGTCGGTGGTGTCGCTGGGCAGCAGCTCGCACACCTTGTCGAGGAGGTCGCCGGTGCCGGCGCCGGTCATGGCCGACATGGGGTAGGGGTCGCCCAGGCCCAAGGCGTAGAACTCGCCGGCCAGGATCTCCTTGTTGGGCTCGTCGATCTTGTTCACGGCCAGGAGCACAGGTTTCTTTTGCTGACGCAGGATAAGGGCCACGTCTTCGTCCAGCACGTGGAGCCCGTCTCTGCCGTTGACCACGAAGATGATGACGTCGGCCTCGTCGATGGCCAGATCCACTTGCTTGCGGATCTCTTCCTCGAAGATGTCGTCGGAACCGACCACGTAGCCTCCGGTGTCGATGACGGTGAACTCCTTGCCGTTCCAGTCGCTCTTTCCATAATGGCGGTCGCGGGTCACGCCGCTGGTCTCTTCCACGATGGCCTGGCGTTGCTTCAACATTCGGTTAAACAGCGTCGATTTGCCCACGTTGGGGCGGCCGACAATCGCTACAATATTTGACATGGCTTCTTCTTTTTGGCTGCAAAGATACGTATTTTTTGTTTTTTTAAATGGATTTCACTGAAGCCTTTCCCTTTCGGAACGATTAGGCCTCGTAGCCGAAGCGTTTCAGCTCCTGTTCGTTGTCGCGCCAGTCCTTGTCGACTTTGACGTAGAGCTCCAGGAAGATCTTTTTGCCGGTGAACTCTTCGATGTCGGCGCGGGCCTGCATGCCGAGTTTCTTGATGGCGCTGCCGCCCTTTCCGATGATGATGGCTTTCTGGGAGTCGCGGGCCACGTAGATCGAGGCACGGATGTGGATGCGGTGGTCGCTCTCCTCGTAGGAATCCACTTCCACCTGAACGGAATAGGGGATCTCCTGTTGGTAGTTGAGCAAGATCTTCTCCCGGATGATCTCCGTGATGAAGAAACGCATCGACTTGTCGGTGAGCTCGTCCTTGGGGAAATAGGGCGGGCATTCAGGTAGCTTGGTCAGGATCTGCTCGAACACATGCTGCACGTTGGCGTTGTGTTGGGCCGACACGGGAAACACGGTGGCGTTGGGCAAGGCCTGCTCCCAATACTGCACGGCCTGTTCCACACCTTCTTGGTTGGACAGGTCGATCTTGTTGATGAGGACAAACACGGGGATGTCGGTGGCTTTCAGCCGTTCGACGGTCTTTTCCTCCACCTTCTTGTCGGTGATGTCCACCACAAACAAGATCAGGTCGGCGTCGATCAAGGCCACGTTGACGAACTGGTTCATGATCTCGTGCATCTTGTAGGCGGGGTCTTTGATGATGCCCGGGGTGTCGGAAAACACGATCTGGAAGTCGTCGCCGTTGACGATGCCCAGGATGCGGTGCCGGGTGGTCTGGGCCTTGGAGGTGATGATGGAAATCTTCTCCCCGACGAGTTGGTTCATCAGGGTGGACTTGCCTACATTGGGGCGTCCGATGATGTTGACGTATCCTGCTTTATGGTTCATATTTTGAAAAAAATCGATAAAATACTTGCGGTGTATGAATTTATGGTGTATCTTTGCAGCCTGAAACTTGATGCGGGGTGGAGCAGAGGCAGCTCGTTGGGCTCATAACCCAAAGGTCGCAGGTTCGAGTCCTGCCCCCGCTACTTCCAAACAGCACTGCTCAGCAGTGCTGTTTTTTTGTTTATGGCTGGCGCTTATTGCTCCTCCTGCACCCGTTCCAGGGTTCCGTCGATCTGACCCGACATCGTGGCATGGACCCGCAGGAGCAACAGGTTCAATTCGCCTGTTCCTGTCACGGGGCCGCTTATCTGCAAGCGGTCGCCATCCAAGGTGCCGACCATGTCGATGGTGAAATGCAGCTCCAGGTTGTTCAGGTCTGTCAGTACGCGGGTCAGGTGGATCTCGTCCATGATGAGTTGGCCGTCTTGCTGATGACATGTCAGGGAATAGGGCGCTCCCTCGATCTCCACGATGGCGACTACCTCGTCCGGAGCACTGCCCTCGCTAAGGACCACCCGGGCGAAGAGGCTGTCCAGGTCGAGCTGTTGTTGCGGCAACAGGGTGTCGAAGACCACGTCTCCGGCGATGTTCACATAGCCTTCATAGCGGCCGATTTCTCCGGCATTGGGGTCGACCAAGGTGATGCGCAGCTCGGCGGCGTTGACCTTTCCGAGGGAGTCGGTGACGGTGGCCGTGACCACGTAGGTCCCTTCTTTTTGGCATTGGAACGACTTGGTGACCAGGAGGGTGTCGGTGGTGACGGTAGCCGACTCATCGACCAGGCTGTTGCCGTTGAGGTCGACGATGGAGAAGTTGAAGGCGACCAAGGGGCTCTCGCTGGTGGCGTTGGGCATGGCTTGGACCTTGAATTCGATTTCGGTGCCGACATAGTAGTTGCCATCGGCATGGCAGTATCCCTCTTCGTTGAGGAAGGCGATTTCCGGCTTTTGGGCCAGCAGGTCGTCCATGTTGTCCACACAACGGGTAAAACAACAGAGGCTCACGATGCAGGCGAGTAACAGGGCTATTTTTTTCATGTTTGGAGGTTGTTGTGAAGGTTGTTTATATATTTGTGCTGCAAAGATACATTGTTAAAAAGATTCTCGGCCGCTCTTTGTGAAAAATCTTTATCTTTGGCCCGATTTTGGTGAATATGAAACGAAGAATCGGTTGGTTGATCGGCTTGGTCGCCGTGGCGTTGCTGCTGGGGCTGCTCTATGTGTTGGGCCCCGTCCAAGGACCCATGCCGCTTTGGATGTCGGTGTTGCCGCCGCTGGTGGCCATCGTGATGGCCCTGTTGATCAAGGAGGTCATCTCCTCGCTGTTTGTGGGCATCCTGACGGGTACCTTCCTGATGGCCTTGTATGGTGGGGCGAGTCCCGCCGCCGCCCTCGGCGGCGGCGCCCTCCGCGTGGTCGACGCCTACGTGGCAGGCTCTCTCTTCGATGCCGACCATGTGCTCATCATCATCTTCACGCTGCTCATCGGCGGCATGGTGCGCATCATCACCGCCAACGGCGGCATGCAGGGGGTGGTCAACTGGCTGTCGCGTCGTGCCAGAGGCCCTCGCTCAGGCCAACTGATGACCTTCTTCATGGACCTCTGCATCTTCTTCGACGACTATTCCAACACCTTGGTGGTGGGCAATACCATGCGTCCCATCGCCGACAAGCTGAAGGTGTCGCGTGAGAAGCTGGCTTATATCGTCGATTCCACTTCGGCGCCCGTGGTGGCCGTGGCCTTTGTGACCACCTGGATCGGCGCCGAGCTGAGCTATATCCAGGACGGCATCAACGTCATCGGACTGGAGGCCTCGGCCTATTCTGTCTTCTTCAACTCCTTGGCTTACAGCTTCTATCCGTTTCTGACCCTGGGTTTCGTACTGATGCTCATCCTCAGCGGACGCGACTACGGCCCGATGCTGAAGGCCGAGCGGCTCGCCCGCCAACGGTCGTCCATGGAGACAGACCAGGTGGGTCAGGTGGCCCGTCCCGCCCATATCGTGGATGCCTTGATCCCTTTGTTGGTATTGATCTTTGGAACTGTCATTGGACTGATTGTCACGGGCTACGATGCTTCGGTGTGGCACGATGCCGGCGCGGGTTTCTTCTCCAAGCTCTCCGCTACCATCGGGGCAGCCAACTCGTACAAGGCGCTGCTTTGGGCCTCCCTGCTGTCGATGATCACGGCCATTTTTATGACCTTGTGGCGCGGCACCCTCACCTTCGCCAAGGTGATGGAGGAGATGGTAGAGGGCTTCAAGTCGATGTTCAATGCAGTGCTCATCTTGACCATGGCCTGGTCCATCGCTCTGGTTACCAAGGATATGCATACGGCTGAGTTTGTCTCACAGCTGCTGCTGCAATGGTCGCTGTCGCCCGTCGTCGTGCCGGTGCTGACCTTCCTGCTGGCAGCCCTGATCGGATTCTCCACGGGCACCTCCTGGGGTACCATGGCCATCCTCTATCCCTTGATCCTTCCTGCCTCGTGGCTGCTCTCTCAGGAGCAGGGGCTCACCATGGAGGCCACGATGCCCTTGTTCTACAACGTGGTGGCCTCGGTGATGGCCGGCGCCGTTATGGGCGACCACTGCTCGCCCATCTCCGACACTACCATCATGAGTTCCTTGGCCTCGAGTTGCAATCACTTGCAGCATGTCAGGACACAAATGCCATACGCGCTCACCGTGGGTGGCGTGGCGATGCTGTTGGGCGTGTTACCGACGGCTTTGGGACTGCCTTCGTGGGTGGCCTTCCTGATCGCCCTGGCGGTGTTGGGCGTGATCGTCCGCTTTGTCGGAAAAAAAGTGTAGCCGCAAGATACGCAACGGCATCTTCGAAGCCCTGCAAGAAAGGATGGGGTAATACTCGGCCTGAGTTACCATCTTTTTTAGAAGCGTGTCACTTCTGTCCTTCGTATTGCTGCACCTCGTCGTACTTATAGACGAGCTCGATGCCCACTTGCTTGAACATGGCCTCGCTTTCGGCGCCGTCGTGATAGCGGCGTTCGCACACCACGCGCACGATGCCGCAGTTGATGATGAGCATGGCGCAGGTGCGGCAGGGGGTCATGCGGCAATACAAGGTGCTGCCGTCCAGGGCGATGCCCCTGCGGGCCGCCTGGCAGATGGCGTTCTGTTCGGCGTGGACGGTGCGGACGCAGTGCTGGGTCACCGAGCCGTCCTCGTGGATGGTCTTGCGGAAGAGATGGCCCACGTCGTCGCAATGGGGAAGGCCCTTGGGCGATCCCACATAACCGGTTACCAGGATCTGCTTGTCCTTGACGATGACACAGCCGCTACGGCCACGGTCGCAGGTGGCGCGCTCACTCACGGTGTCGGCGAGGTTCAGGAAATAGTCGTCCCACGAAGGACGGACGTGCAGTTGCATCAACACCTTTTCCACCTGCTGGTGCAGCTCGGGGATGGAGCCGTCGTTCATGAACACGAAGTCGGCCTGCCGGATGCACTCGCCGAGGTTCTGCTTGTTGGGGTCGGTGGCGGTCATCTCGCGCTCCTCGTTGGCGACGAAGGTCTCGAAGCTGACATGGTCGGTCTCGGAGCCGCGCAGGTAGATGCGGTCGTAGCGGATCTTGCGGTCGGCATCGACGGCGAAGAGGTAGAACTCCCCTTTCTGACGGAGCGAGGCGATCTCGCCCGGGGTACGCACGCTCTCGATGACGGCGTTCTTGCCGTTGGCCTTGGCCCGCTCAAAGAGCTGGTCGGTGATGTAACTCGGACAATGGTTGGCGCGTAGCTCGTTGCCCATGGCGGTCAGCGTGTCGCGATTCACTTCCTGTCCTTTCTTTTCAATCTCCTCGGCGATAAAAGCCCGTACCGAATAATGTACGAACCCTCTTTCTTTCACCAGATAATCGACGATGGTGCCCTTCCCAGCGCCCAGCGTCCCCGTAATGCCAATGATGATCATTTTTTATTTCAAGATTTCTGGATTTCTAATTTCAAGATTTCTGATTTCAAGATTTATTTTCCGTTTTGCACTTGTTCCTTAATCTCCACGACCCACTTCTTCACGTCGGTCGGCTGAAACCGCTCCATCTTCTCCAGCAGCGCTTTCGGGTCGTCATCGACGATGAGGTTATAGGCATGTTCTTTCCGGATGAAACCTTCCTTGGCGGAATGGTCGATGAACCGGATGATGTCGTCGTAGAAGCCGTTCACGTTATAGAGCGCCACGGGCTTGTCGAAGACCCGTAGCTGGCTCAGCACAAAGGCTTCGAAGAACTCGTCCATGGTGCCCAGTCCGCCTGGCATGGCAATGAAGCCGTCGGCCATATCCTCCAGGAGTTTTTTCCGCTCGGCCATCGAATCCACTACGATGAGCTCGTCGATGTCGTTGTAGCCGACCTCCATGTCCATTAGATGGCTGGTGATGGTGCCGATGACCTTGCATTTCCGCTCCATCATCACGTCGGCGATGATTTTCATCAATCCTACACTGCCTCCACCATACAACAGCTCGCAATCGCGGTCGGCCATGGCATGTCCCAGCTCGGTGGCCTTCTCGCGATACACGGGATCAAAGCCCATGCTGCTGCCACAAAAGATACAGATCTTCTTCATAAAGGGTAAATTTTTGCAAAGATAGGTTTTTTCGTGTAGTTTTGCATGTTCAAAATAGAAATATCATGGATCGTACGATTGGCATTTTGGGTGCGATGGCCCAGGAGATTGACGAGGTGAAAGCCCTCTTGCAAAACAAAACCGTTGTCACCATGGGGAACCGCGAGTTCGTCGTGGGCAAGATCAACGGCATCGCCTGTGTGGTGGCTTTCTCCAAGTGGGGCAAAGTAGCTGCCACCATCACCGCTACGTTGATGGTCCAGGAGTTTGGCGTGACCGATCTGTTCTTCATTGGGACGGCCGGTGCCTTGGCGGATGGCTTGAAAGTGGGCGATATCGTCATCTCCAAACGGCTGGTCCAGCACGACTTGGATGCCCGTCCCATGATCTCGCGTTTCGAACTTCCGCTGCTCAACCGCATCTATGTGGACAGCGATCCGGTACTTACGGAGTTGGCCGGTAAGGCGGTCACGAACTTGCTGGAACGGGGCGTGGAGAAGATGGTGGGCGAGCAGGCGGTCAAGGACTTCAACCTAGCGCCCAAGTTGGTTTATGGCGACATCGCTTCGGGCGACCAGTTCATCAACAGCGATGAGAAACGGGAGGAGATCCTTGGTTTCCTGCCTGGGATTCAGTGTGTCGAGATGGAAGGGGCCGCCGTGGCGCAGGTCTGCCTGGAGTTCGGCGTGCCGTTCACGGTGATCCGTACCATCAGCGACACGGCGGACCACAACGCCCGCATCGACTTCAACAAGTTCATCGTGGAGGTGGCCAACGCCTATTCACGGGCCATCATCAGCGAGCTCATGAGGCTGCTTTAAAACGGTTCCCCATTTATAACATGGCGGCTACACTGCCAATCAGCAGGAAGAGGACGATGGCAATGGCGCATCCTATGGTTTTCCCTGTTCCTTGGGTGGATTCTATGTTTTTAAGCCGAGGAAGCAGCTGCTTGAGCGAGAACTTTTTCTGGGAAGGCAGTCGCCGCCGCACCCGTTTTCCATTGGGTTGTTTCTCGAAATACAACGGTTCGCCGTACATCATGGCCTTGCCCGCACCGCCCGCCAACACGATGGCCATGAACACCGGGACGATGTACCAAGCCGCCCCGTAGCCGATATGGAGGGCGGAGAGGGGCTGCCCCCTGAGGAGTTGTATCGGTATGGCGATCAGCACCGGAAGGAAGGTGAGGAGCAACATCCCGATGACGAGCTTGGCGATTCGCCAGAAGGTGAAGAACTTCAACTCGGCGGGGACGGGACCCCGTCCAAAGTCGGCAAAGAACTCCGTCCGGGTGTCGTTGTGGCTCGCTTTGGTTTTTGGGTTGGTGATCACTTCGTCGATGATCTCCGCATGGTGGCGGTTATGGGCGACGGCAAAGAAGACCATGCCAAACACCAGGGCAATGCCCCCGGCGGCCATCGCCTCTCCAATCCACAACCAGGACACCAGGCCGACCACTAAAGTAGCCAGGGTAGGCCAAAGCCACCAGAGACGGGTGAGATTCTTCTTTTTCCCTGTGGCGATGGAGACCTTGCCGGTCTGACCGTTCACTGCGGCGGCGACCCCGTCCTTGCATTTCACCAGATACACGGGCATCAACGCCGGGATGGACTCGTTTTCGTTTTCGTTGAGATAGACGGTCATCTCCTTGGTGCGCACCTTTTTTGACAGGTCCTGGTACAACTCGGACTGCGTCTCCTGGGTGATGCGGTTGTTTAGCGCCTTGCCCACCACATTCTGGATTTTGGCGTTCTGGTGGTTCAGGAAGCCGAAGTCGAATGCCCGTGCCTCGTCGAAGTCGAAAGGCTCGATGCCGTCAAGGAACAGGTTGTCCCAGTCTTTGGAAGCGTTCACCGCGGTGTGGCTCAGGTAAGCCCGGAAGGGATAATGGGCGGCCGATCCATCCTGCAGGTTGATGGCCAGATCCCCGTTGTAGCCGCCACGGACGATATGGTAGGGGAGGTAACATCCCGTGAAACGGTGGAGGTTCTTCTCGATCAACTTGGCGGCGGGGTTGCCTTTGTTGGCCGAGAGCCAAGCCTTCAGCTGGTCTAGGGCCTCTTGCTTGCTTAACTTGAAAGGCAGGATCACCTCGGGCAGGTCGTTGCCGGCGAACGCCGTGTCGATCATGGTGTTTTGGCAGAAGGGGCATTGCGCCGAGACGTCGTCGCCGGTGGCCATGGTCTGGGCGCCGCAGCTGGGACAGGAGAAGGTCTTGACCTTGGCGACGTCCTGCAAGACGGCTTCATGCCGGATGCTTTTCCAGCGGTGGTATTCGGCCTTTTTCTCGGCGGCATTGGCCTCCGCACCGCAGTGGGCGCAGCAATATTTCTGCTTGACGATGTCGTAGCTCTGGTCGCCGCCGCAGTATTCGCAGCGGATCACTAAGGGGTTTTTTACGGTGGTTTCCATATTCTTCTTAATTCATTAATCGTTCAAGTTTAGCTTTCCATTTTTCCCAATGAGGCATTTCTTTGCTCAATAGGGTATAGAATTCTTTGTTATGATTGCGATGCACCAAATGGCAAAGTTCATGAGTGATGACGTATTCGATACAGCATCTTGGAGCGCAGATCAGTCTGGGATTCAAGTAGATGTTGCCGTCAGTAGTGCAATACCCCCATCGTTTTTCCATCTTTCTTATGCCTATTCTTTTCGGCTGCACTCCGTATGCGACAAATTGCTCAATAATGGGCTTGGCATATTCCGGAAACTTGATCTGTGCCCGTTCCAGATACCAAAGTTGTAACACTTTAGCAGCTTCTTTTTTGTTTTGGCATACAACCTCTAGGATGTTGTTTTGGTAATGCACCACATTGCTCCTCCCTTCCTTGATTTTCAACATATATTGCCGTCCCAGATAGAGATGCGACTCGCCACTGATGTATTGTCTTTCGGTAGTCGGAGTGCCAAAAGATTCAAAATAGCGCTTCTGACGAAGGATCCAAGCGGCTCTGTGATGCACTTTGTTGCGGATGTCATCAAGCGTTGCATTGATAGGCGCGTTCAAGGAAACGGCGCCATCGGGAAGCACTTTGATGCCAAGTGTTTTTCGGTCGACAAATTCGATGTCATATTCGATGAGAGTGGTGCCGTATTGAATGCTGTCTTTTGTCATCGGATCCAGATTTTTGCCACGTCGACGCAGCCGTCAATGATGATGTCCATATCGCTGAATGCGAAATTCAAGCCGTATTTGCGTTTGATGTTGTCGATAAGCTCGTCTTCCAGTTCGATTTTCAAACGGCCGATGATGTCGCTTTTCGATTGCCAGTCCACTAGGACAGAGCCGTCGACAATGACTGTCTTGCGAATGATTTCATCGAAGGCACGAGTGGTTTCCAAAGCCATATCTCGGACGGGCATGTCGGGGAAGAGTCGCTTGTAGTTCTCCAAAGCAATACCGAAATAGGCCTTTGCCGCGTTGTTGTGTTCCAGTTCAGAGGGGAGTTCGCTATCCGTATGGTTGAGCACGTCTTCTTTGTATTGCATCATTTTCTCTAAATACTCATTGTCGGTTAGGCGCCCTTGTTCATACAACTCGATGGCTTCCTTGATGAGTTGGGAGAATTTCTTGTAAAACGCCGGATCGGAGTCCATGTTCTCACGGATGTATTTTGAAGTGCGTGTGGCGATGGTGTCGGCTTTGGCGGCTGTGCCCACGATGCTGTCCACCTCTTTCTTGAAGTTCTCCTTGTCGAAGATGTTGACGAGATTGGTGATGACCCTTACGGCATCGCTCTCCACATGATGGTTGATGAGTTTCTCAATGCGTGCCTCGTATTTCTTGTAATCGACCGTGTCGGAATAGCGGAGTTGTACGGCAGTGCGCAGTTTGGCGAACATGTTCAGGTCGTCTTTATAGCGTTGTATGGTTTTTTCGTCGGTATTCTCATGGAATTCCATTGTGGATAAGGCCAGTTGCAACACCGAAGAATACGCAGTGAGTCGGTCGTAAAACTCGTGACGTCGGTCTTCCAAACGCAGCGATTGGGCGTAGGCTTCCAAGTCGCGCTTGTTAGGGATGGTCTTGAACATGTCCCACAAGTCGTTGTATCGTTGGGGCAGCTCGGCGATTTTGTCAATCACAGGCACCAAGGTGTCGCGGAACACCTCTCGGTCGTCCTCGTCGTATTCGGAGTAGATGCTCAAAGCATCGTCCAGCTCCCTCAACACGCCGTAATAGTCAATGATATAACCGTAGTCTTTCCCTTCGCAAGTACGGTTTACGCGCGCAACGGCTTGCAGCAGGGTATGGCCTTTGAGGTTGCGGTCGAGGTACATGATAGCCACTTTGGGCTCGTCGAATCCAGTGAGCAACTTGTCCACCACAATCATGATTTCTGGAAACTCTTGGTTTTTGAACCTCGAGATGAGATTCTCCTGGTATTTGGCAGGAGTTCCGTGCTCGTCCATCATTTGTTTCCAGAACGCTTTTACTTCTTGTGGCGTACCTCCGTAGGCAATCTCTTCGCCTTCGCGGTCATCCGGTGCGGTAATGAGTACTTCCGACGATACTTTCCCGATTTTGTCCAAATACTTTTTGTATAGGATGGCCACGCGTTTGATGGGCGTTACCAGCATGGCTTTGAAGCCTGTGCCTTGCCAGTTTTTCGAGTAATGGTCGGAAATGTCGGAGGCGATGGAATAGATGCGTTGCTCGGTTTGGTTGAGGATGTCGGTGCGCGAGAATTTTTTCTTTAAGTCGGTGGACTGCTCATAGGTGAGGTCTTCGCAGGCTTGGCTGAAGAAGTTGTCGATGGGGCCTTCGCTCACCGTTTGGGGCGAAAGGCGTCCTTCGTAAAGCAGCGGCACAACGGCCTTGTCGTCAACGGCTTGCTTGACGGTATATACGGGTTTGATGATGCCGCCAAAGGTCAGGGCGGTGTTCTTGTCTTTCTTCATCAAAGGCGTTCCGGTGAAGGCGATTTTGCAAGCGTTGGGCAGCACGCGGTTCATCTGGATGGCCAGTTCCTTGTATTGGCTGCGGTGTGCCTCGTCGATCAGGATGAAGATGTTGGGGTCGGTGAGGGGTTGCTTGATCTTTTTGATGGCCGTGGCAAACTTGTTGATGACGGTAGTGATGACGGCATCGGTGTTGCTTTCCAGCAGTTCCACAAGTCGTTTTCCCGTAGTGGCGTTCTCCACCTGTTTGCCGCATTTGCGGAAAGTCTTGGTGATTTGGTCGTCCAAGTCGGTGCGGTCGGTGACCAACGCGATGCGCGGGTTGTGGATGCTGGGCTCTTGTGCGATTTTCTGGGCCAGCATCACCATGGTCAGCGATTTGCCGCTGCCTTGGGTATGCCATACCACACCACCGTTTCTGTGCCCGGCTTCGATGGTCTTCACGCGTTCGACGGTTTCTTTCACGGTGAAAAACTGCTGATAGCGTGCCAGTTTCTTGATGCCAGCATCGAAGATGGTAAAGTGGAAGATGAGTTCCAATAGGCGTTCGGGGCGACAGAGGTTGTAGAGGTATTCGTCTTGCAGGGTGGGGGCGCGCATTTCCTCGCGACCTTCGTTGACCAGTTCCAGCAACCGCTTGTGATACGCCATCTCTGCCTCTTTGTTGATGAACATCTCATGCCATTTGCTCCAGAACTGGGCGGCCGATCCCGTGGTGGCATAGCTGCCGAAGCTGTTGCCGATGGACAAAAGCAGGGCACTATAGACATAGAGGCTACGGATGCCGTCGTCTTTTTGGTTGCGCAGGTGTTGCGATACGGCTTGTTCCTCGGCGCCTTTGATGTCGGGACGCTTGCATTCAATGATGACCAGGGGGATGCCGTTCACGAAGAGCACGATGTCAGGACGGTAGGTATCGCTGGAACCAGAACGTGTGACGGCAAACTCCTCGGTGACGTGATAGACATTGTTCTCGGGATGTTGCCAGTCGATGTAGCGCATGGTGTAGCTCTTCTTGTCGCCGTCGATGCTTTGCTCAAAGGCTTTTCCGAGAGTGAGCATGTTATACACCGCCTCGTTGCCGTTGAGGTAACCGCCTTCCATGGGCACGTTGCGCATGGCGATGACGCCATTCTCGATGTTTTGCTCCGAGAAGCGCGCCTCGCTATGGCTACCGATGCGGATGGAGTTCAGTGCCCGCAACTGTCGCCGCAGCACCTCTTCCAGCAGCACGTTGGAGGTTTTTCCGCCGCGCAATTCCAGCGCCTCTTCTGGCGAGAGGTACTGATAGCCCAGCTTTTGCAGCAGTTCCAATGCCGGTTTTTGGCTGATATCGTTTTCTTTGAAGGAGATTCTGTCCATTGTTTTTCTTTTTTGACCACCTATTTGACCACCTATTTGACCACTTATTTGACCACTTATTTGACCACTTATTTGACCACCTAGAAATCTTTCAAAATAATGAAATAACTTGCACGGGTTTTCCCTTCTCTTTTGATGTTTCCATTGTTGATGAGGGCCTCGATGTGTTTTTGGATGGCTGATTGGTTGATTCCGATTGATTCGGATAACTCTCGTCTGGTTATGCGATTGTTTTCAACAATTAAAGAGAATATTTGTTTTCGTATGTCGTTGGCTGTTGCGATAGTGAGTTTTCGGTCGCGGATATGTCCTTCTTCATCAATCATAAGTTCTTTGCATGCGAAATCTTTATGGCAAGGAATAGATACATAGAAGTAGGTTCTATCTTCATCGGATTCATAAGAAGCGTTTTCTGAACCGTTTTTCTCCAATTCTTTTTTGACGGTCGGTATGCCTGTGCCACGGCCTTCTGTTAAGTCGAGTTCTTTTAAGAAATCTCCTAATCTTCTGTTCCTGTATCTTCGTGCATGGATTCTTTTGCCAGCCCTTAAATCCTCAAGCTTAATGCTTCGGTCTGCTCCATTGTAACTAATGATTTCAATATGTTCAGGCATGATAGAGATTTCGACAGGCTCTCGCTCTTGATATGAGCGGTGGTATAATGCGTTCACAATGAGTTCTTCTAATGCTTGATAGGGGTAGTTGGAAGTTTTGTTCGCTTCGGCTTTGGTAGAAACTTTGGTAACTTTCTGCCGAATCACCATCGTCCTAACATAGTCTAGCGTTCTTCTGATAATTTGATGCACGGGTCCTTTTATGGGGTTTATCTCTATGAAATTATCTGGATCTACATCTTTCCCTTTTGGGTAGATGACAATATCCACTTGAGTCCCTGGAAAATATTTTTCCGGTTGGTATGAGAAAAGCATTAGGGCAATGTTTTTTACCCTGATGTTTTCATTAGGACCTTCGACTAAATCCATTTGACGAAGAATTTGCAGAGGAGAACTAGTCTCAAGTTGCTCAACCAGTTTGCTGCCGGTTTGGGTCAAATAATCCCTAATGAGCAACATTGATACATCGCTAGTTGTTGCTGATAGGTTCCCTCTGTCATCGAAAGGTACTCTGTTGGCCATGTTTAGTAGCTCAATCTCATAGTCGCCTTTGGCTATTATCGTACTGGAGTTGTATCGTATATAATAGTTGTATTCCTTATGCTTTGCCGTGACGTTGTCGGGTACTTTGTATGGGCGGCGGTCGCCTGGTGTCGCCCAAATAACGAAAACTTTCTTTCCGTCAACATCTTCGATGGCGGTACGTGGTTGGTAATAAGGCTGAATCAAATTGTTGAAGCCTACCATCGACTTCTGGATGGTGTCTAATTCGTTGATGTCTAATCCAAAGACAGGCCGTTTGGCTCTGCCCTTCTCTTCTTCGACACCTACCACAATGTAACCGCCGCCAATGTCTTCAAAGTCATTGGCAAAGGCACAGATGGTGCGGTAGATGGCATCGGGATTCCATCCTTTCTTGAATTCTATTCTGTCGCTTTCGACCACACGGCCGTCAATCAGCGATTCTATGTTTACGGGGAGGGTCATGATGTCGAGTATTTAAATTCGATGTCGAGATATTGTATTTCGTAAAGGTCTTTCAAAATTTTTTTGTCGTTTGTAATATGTTTATTCTCAACAATATAATCAATAACTTAAACGGTTTCCATTTATATTTCTTGAGTGCCACCTTTGGTGCCACCTTGAGTGACATCTTGAGTGACATCTTGAGGGACACTGGTGGAACTGGTGCGCCCCACGCGATAGGTCTCGGTGCTTTGCAGTAATTCTTGCAGTTCGGGTTTTGTTATCATAGTGAGGGTGTCTTTTGTATTTAATCAATGCTTGAGTTAACCATATAAGAACTTGTTTTCGGCTTCTCTCTTTTTTTCAAATGCAATGTCTTTATCTAATTGCGCTATCTTTTTTTGAGCCCATTCAACCACATTAGGATTTGAATGTGTCAATAAAGTAGATAGAGTTTTCTTGTTGCTTTCATAGGCCGGGATTAAGGATCCAACAATACCAAATGAACCTATATTGCAGCTTAAACTATTAAGCATATCAGCGTCATCACCATATCTGTTCAACAATTCCATTGTAAAGGGGCTGAATTCTTCATTTTGAATTGCAGGAACCAATCTCATTATCCTGTTTCGAGCTTGTGGCGTTTTTTCGCAAAACTGAAGAATGACATCAAGATTGTCTTTTTGGAAGAGCTTTTGCGATAAATCATAAACTTCTTTTGGCATCAATAAGAACTGAAACGACAATTCGGTAAACGGATTAGCTGAGACTAATGCTGCAAACAAATCGTCGGAAACATCTTTAAAGTACTTATCAAATAATATGCTATAGATACGTTCGATACGATAATCACTTGAAATGTGAGAACCAGGCTTTTTTGAAATTTCTATTATGGTTTTATTGATAAAAACTGCTAGCTTTGACTTGTTGCATATCGTTAATAATTGTTCGATAACTTCTAAATAATCATTATTTTGCATAAAAACATCAACGGCAATGTACCTATTCTCAAACTCAGAAATTATATAATCTGCAATAGCATCATAATTCCGTTTATTATCGAAATACATCATGTCTTTTAGCATGGTAACGACAACATCAAATCCATCTTGGTTGCAGTGGATTATGTTGGCGAAGAAATCAATTATTTCTTTTTCTGATGAAGTTGTAATACTGTTGGAATATCTCCAAAAATCTAAAAATGATCTAATGTGAGCGGTTCTTTTTCTTACTAATTCAAATAGTAATTGAGTGTTTGGCAAGGTTATTCCGTGATTTGCAAGTATGGAAAACAACAAGTATGAACATTTGTCGTCCTTCTCTAAAGATATAACTAAATAGTCAAATGCTTCACCATCAAGTCCTCTTGCAAAATCAAACAAAATAGAAGGATTGTATTTTTCTAATGAGTGAAAACAACCGATAGATGCGATAATAAACCATCTAAGCTTGTTGGGGTTATGTTCAATTAGTTTTGCAATAGTGTATCCAAAAGGATGGGAAAAGGTACTGTCAATTTGGTAGAGTTTTAATAGAGTCGGGACGTCGTTAAATTCATTTTCAACATACTCTTTTGCATAAGCTTCGTATTTTTCTTGCTGTTTTTTTATTCGTTCTTCGAAATTGAGTTTTTCTTCCAAATAATAATGTCGATTCTCAACAGCCTTAAAACGGGACACGAAGTCTTTTTTTGTAAGCGCTTCAATCATTTCGTCAATTAAAGTCTGCCAATTTGTTTCCAATTTCAATGATATGTGTGTCTTTATCCACATAAGGCTATTAAGCATATCGTCCCAATCATTGTTCTTTTTGTTGCATATTTCTTTTACTGCGGGTAATACGATAAAAGCCGCTCCTGAACTGCATAGACCCGAGATACATTGAGTAAGTGTTTCGCAACAAAACACGGAGTAGTTGGTCCCATTGAGGATTTCATTGGAGATAATATCAATGCACGCCGCCCAATAGTCGAATACTTCTTTCCAAATTTTAGGTTGATAGTGTTCTAACTGTTTTGTGCCTTGATTCTCCGCACCGCTCATGTATGTGAAATGTGAGGTTTCTAAAGCTGATGCTAAAGCCTTAAGAGATAACTCCTTATATTGAGCATGATTGATGCCCCATCTTAATACCTCTAATCTCTCGGAAAGAGAAGCTTGTGTCCCTGGTAGATATATTTTAAATAAATGAATGAATTCATTTGAGGCGTTATTTCCCCAAGTTTCATTTTCTGCAACGCCGAACATCAACAGCAATTTCATTCCTAGTTCGTATGTGCGAGCATCAAAACATAGTTTTTCAAGAGTCCAAACAAGATTTCTTCTTCCTTCCTTGATTTGATGTATTTGTTCTGTGTTCATATTGCCGAAAACAGACCAAAGACAATTTGCTACAGCAACTGGGTTCACTTCAACAAATGAGCGGAAGAGCCGTGAACCCAAGTCAGTATTTATGACTTCCGCATTATGAAAAGGGCTGTTGGGTTGAAGTAAAGATTCTAATACCAATACCGCCTTTTCATCATGTTGCATATATCTAAAATGTTGCGAAAAGGATTCTGTCAGAGATTTTGCGCAATCACTTTCTTGAATGGCTTTTACAACACGTAATAATCTATCAGAACTACAATCAGAAATCCATTCTGAAGTAAGTTGCAAGCCAATTGGTTTTGGTCTAATAGCAACAAATCGACCATTTCGTTCCATTATTTCTCGTTCGATTGATTTGTTGATTAAACTATCAAAATTGTTCATTATCACTTCTGTTGACCCTTCAATAGGAGTGATGTCTTTGTTGTTTGCAACAAAAGATAGTTCAATTCGTGCTTCTTCAAATGAGCCAATAAAATCAAACAAAGAAAGACTTCTAAGCATTTTTCTTTCGGTTGAATTCTCATCAGTGCCTAATAGTTTTGAAAGCAAAGTTTCGTCATTGAATACACCAATAGGATTACCTTCTTTTAAAGACTTGCATAATCCAATGGCAATAAGAGGAATGCCACCGGAAAACTCAATTAGTCTATCTCTTTGTTCTGGCTTATAATATGATTTATATCTGTCAACAATACCTTCAACGACCTCCATTTGCTTTCTTGGAAGTATTATTTGATTAGTATCCTTTATGTTTGTTTCGTTTACATCATGATAAATTGCAATTATTGGATTGGGAGCTTGAAGGTTGTTCTTGATAAAAATCAGTTTTTCAAGAAGCATTTTGGGGCAGTTGTCAATGACAATTATAGCCTCTTTGAACTCCTCATATATCTTATTGGCAGCACCAATTATAGAAGATTCCTCGTTGGCATAACAATTGCAATATAAATAATTTACGTTATCTTGAGAATTTTTAAAAGATTCAAAAACAATGCGGGTCTTTCCTAATCCAGATAAACCAATTAAACGAATGTTTTCTTTGTTGTCTCGTATCTGCTTTTGAAAAGCGCAAAGTTCATCTGTTTGAATAAATCCCCCTGTATTTCTAAGTTGTTTTTGTTGTTCTTGGTGATTTATAAAAGGATAGTATTTGGATTTGGCGTTCCGTATTGCTGATAGAGCACATCCTTTTATAGCGTTTTCGAGTTGTGTGATGACAGATTTTTTGACTTCCTCAATGTCCTTATCTGATTTTAGAAGGTAACCTATTGGGAACCTGCGCTCTCTGACATCGAATGGTATTAAACTATTATTGTCTTTTGGGTTGCCATTTAAATAATTCATTATTGTGATGACTTGTTCCTCACAATGAGAAGCTAAGGCTTTATTATATTCTCCAAATACATTATTGTTTGGACCTCGTTTGGTTTTTGCTTTTCTTAGTTTACGAAAGAATAATTCAAGTCTAGAATATGAGTCAACAATTGATAGGTCTGCAATGAAAATGTCACAGTTCTCAATCCTTTTATTTAGAGTGTTTGGTATTGATGGGTTACCTGAAATGTTACTTGTGCTTTCTTGGAATTCAAAGAAGACATTCTTTAACTCTCCTTTGTTTTCAATGTTTTTTAATGCTGAATTAATGCAATTACACAAAAAACTTTTATTGTTTAATATATCGTTGTCAATGTCCGATTGCCATGAAAAAAACACAGTGAGTTTCATATGCTTGGTTATTTAATTAATTCTTTTCTTTCCACTTAGCAACACCTGCATCAGCCCCCTCTTCTGCTCCTGCATGGCCGCCAGCTTTTGTTTTTGTATCTCGATTTCTTTGTCGGCATTGACCAAAACCGAAGCGATTGCGTTTTGTTCTTTGATGCTTGGAACATGTATTTTCATTGGATATACATCTTTGGGATGTACATGCGGTTGTGCTCCACCGGTTTGCAACTTGTATATTTTTTCTTGGAGATTAGTGAGCACATGATAAATGAACCAAATGTTATAGGCGTTTGATTCTGATATAGTGAAACAGTCTGTGGCAAATATAGGTACATCATGAAATGCCACAAAACCTGCGCTTGCTCCTGAACAACTGATGGTAATGGTGTTTTTTTGCCTATTTGCGTAAGAATGAAATCCAGCTGGCTCTTTGCCTCCGGCAATCACAGGAATATCTCCTTGCAAATAGTTATCTGATGTTAGCATTTCTCCTCTTTCCATTGGGCATACTTCTCCCAACCTCACCTCTTTCCACTCCCCACTAAACCCTTCCAGCCGCTTCTTCCCCGTGAGCAGCTGCTGCATAAGGCCGCGCTTGCGCAGGGAGAGCTTCTCTATCAGGGCGGTCTGCTTGGCGATGGCGGTGTCCCAAAGGGAAAGGACGGAGACGATGCTTTGCTGCTCGTGGAGAGGGGGGATGGCGAAGTAAGTGTTAGCGATTGCCTGCTTTCCTAATGAACATACTTTTATACCTTGTACTAGAGCATTTAATTGTTTTCGGTATGAAACAGAATTAACTTGATAGCCTAAAAACCAAGGGGAAAATAACCCTTTTTGAGGGCGAATCAACATTGTATGAAGTCCGGAAAGTATTTTTTCTGAACCAACATTGGCTATTTCACATGCTTTTCCAACTGTTTCGTCTTCTGCGGTATCCGCCAGTACAACATCACCATCTTCGATAAAATCATTCATCGATTCTTTGTAATCTTCTTGATTTACGAATGGAATAGATTGTTTTCGAATATCAATAATTGAGGGATATTTTATAAGAACATCTCCATAATGAATATTTCGAACTTCACCATCCGTATCATTAAGTTGATTGCGTGATAATGTATTGGTACGCAAGAAAGTGCACACTTCTCCTAGTCTCTTCACTTCCCAGTCTTCGGGAATGGGGCCAAGGGGCGAGGGCTTGTAGCCGGAGGGGATATGTGGGGTTTGTTTAGCCATTGATTAATTGTTGTTCGTTATGAAGCCTCCTTTGGTTTCAATGAAAGAATTTAAGTACTTGCCGATCGTGTTCACCATATCGGTTCTGTCCTGTTCAGAAATGCGCTCGTCGTAAGAATATTGTTTATTGTATAAGATAGACCCTGAACCATATCTGACATTATAGATTGTTGTTTTGTATAGGAATTGCTGGATGGTTAATTCTATCCGTATCGAAAACGATGATTTAATATTGCCGAAATCCTTATAGAAATTGATGTCTGAATAATAAATGCCTTGTTCGGAAGTCGTATAATTACCAATTGATGGTGTCCAATAAGCCGAAGTAAATACAGAATAAAACTCAGATAACTCTTTGTCTATTTGTTGAAGAAGTGTCTTGAAATCATCATCTAATATTCTGTTCGCAATATCATCGGTAACTTCTGGTTTGTTAATTTGATTGCGATACTTGGTTTTGAGATTCTTCTTCCAGTCATCGGCTTCCTCAATGCGTTCGCCTTTTGCACCTTTAATGCTGATCTCCAATGCTCTAAAAAGACATTTGCTCATGTAATCCACAAAGGGCGTGATTTGGGATAGATCGGCGTGAGCGCCATCGGAAGGGACGGGGCCTGTGGTTACATCGCAGCGGTTAAGTGCGGTGAGATAGTTTGTTTTATCTGCGCTTTTTACGACGATCATGGGATAACCATGACGATAGAGAATATAGTTCACCATTAGTCGGGAGATTCTTCCGTTTCCATCTTCAAATGGATGAATTCGGATATAGCGATAATGGAACAATGACGCCAGTTCTAAGGGTGTCATGGTTCCTTCTGTCTCGGCTTGGTTATACCATTGAAGCAAATCCGTCATCAAGGCCGGCGTTTCTTCGGGCGAGGCATATTCGAAGCGCTCACCAGTGGCAGTGATAACAGAATTTGGGCGGGTCTTGTATTGTCCTGCGTGTACTACATACGAAGTGCTCGTGCCGTCAGGTAGTTGACGATAAACAGTATAATCCTCTCGAAGCAAAGTCTTATGTAGGGTTCTAATGAAATACTCGGTGAGGGGTTGCTCTTTATCCAAGGCCATCTCTTTTACCATTTTCAATCCGACATTGGAAGCCTTCATTTCTTCTAAATCCTTCATGTTGGCTTCATCCACCACTTTACCAAACATCAATAGCATCTCGGTTTGCCCGTAAGTAAGAGTGTTGCCTTCAATGTGGTTGGAGTTGTAGTTGAACTCCAGCATAAATTTTTGGTCCAGTCTCTGTTGATACTCTTCTTTTACTGGTTGAAGCGACTGCCATTCTTTGAATAGTGTTTCTATCTTGTTCATAACTTTATGTCGTTTTAATATCCTAATTCCTTCAAATATTCCTTCATTTTTCCCTGTACCTCAGCCAATTCCGTTTCCAGCTGCTCAATCTCTTTCTGCACGGCAGGGATGTCGATTCCGGCTTCTTCCTCGTAGGTGTCCACATAGCGCGGGATGTTGAGGTTGAAGTCATTCTCGCGGATCTCGTTGGGGGTGGCCACGTAGGCGTATTTGTCTTCCACCACGCCAGGCTGCAGCTCTCCAGCGGCAAACTTGCGGTAGATACCCACAATGTGCTCGATGTCCTGCGGGCGGAGCTTGTTTTGGTTCTTGCCGTTTTCGTATTCGCGGCTGGCATCGATGAACAGCACATTCTCCGAGCCACGGCCCTTGCGGAAGATGGCAATGGCAGCAGGGATGCCTGTGCCATAGAAGAGGTTGGCGGGCAAACCGATGACAGCCTCCAGGGTGTGCTCGTTTTCAAGGATATACTGACGGATTTTACCTTCGCTACCGCCACGGAACAACACGCCGTGGGGGATGATGACACCTACTTTGCCGCTTTGGTCGTCAGCCACCTCCAGCATGTGGCTGATGAAGGCCCAGTCGCCCTTGCTCTTGGGCGGGATGCCGCGCCAGAAACGGTTGTAAGGGTCGGACGCGGCTTCCTCCGCGCCCCATTTGTCGAGGCTGAAAGGAGGATTGGCCACCACCGTGTCGAACTTCATCAGTTTGTCGTTCATTTTCAGCTTGGGGTTACGCAAGGTGTCACCCCAGCGGATGACGGCATTGTCGAAGCCGTGCAAAAACATGTTCATCATCGCCAACGCCCAGGTGCTGCCGTTCACTTCTTGCCCGTAGAGCGAGAAGTTGTTGTTGCCCACTTCCTTACCCGCCTTGATGAGCAAGGAGCCGGAGCCGCAGGTGACATCGCAGATGCGAGCGCCAGGTTTGCTCTTGGTCAGCTTTGCAAGTAAGGTGGAAACCTCGGCAGGGGTGAAGAAGTCGCCCGCTTTCTTGCCAGCCTCCCCTGCAAAGGTGGAGACGAGGTACATATAGGCATCACCAATGATGTCGTTGTTCTCCAAATGCGACTCGTCCAAATCCACCCCGTTGAAATCTTGCAGCAGGTTTTTCAATCGAGCGTTTTTCTCTTTCGGCTCGCCCAGATTGGCGCTGTTGAAGCTGATGTTGCGGAAGATGCTGCTGCCGTCCTCGCTGCTCATCTTCTCGCGGTTGGCGTCTTCGAGGTCGGCCAGCGCCTCGTCAATCAACTCACCGATGTTGGAGGCGTTGCGGTGTTCATAGAGGAAGTCGAACGAACTCTTCTCGGGCACCACAAAACGCTCGTGGCGCATGGCGCGCTCGGCGCGTTCCACTTCTCCCTCATATTTAATAAGGTAATCGTTCAATTTCGATTTATACACGTCGCTGACATATTTCAGGAACAGCATGGTAAGGATGTAGTCCTTGTATTGGCTCGGGTCAATGACGCCGCGAAAGGTGTCGCAAGCCTTCCAAACGGTGCGGTTGATGTCGTCTTGGGTGATTTTCTTGGTTTCCATATTTATTTGTTTAATATATTCATTATGAGTTGGTTGGTAATTAGGTTTCGTTTTTCGGCGATGGCCTTGTAAAGCTCTTTTTCCCTGGTTTGAAGTTTTGCCAATTCAACAATCTGACGTTGTGTGTTTATATCTGGAACGGGGATTTCAAAGTTTTCAACGACTTGTTTATGGATAAGCGGTGTGCCAGTACCTACTTGTTGTGCTTTCATGGCCGCCATCACGCTGGGTTGATTCAAGTACCAGCAAAGGTAATCGGGGAGGATGTCTTTTGAGGCAAGGCGTATAACATATAAGGTGGTGGAGGCGATGGCTGGAATGTCGAGGTCAAACACTTCGCAAAGGTAGGTTGTCCCTTTTCCGGCAAACAACAGGTCGCCTTTTGCCAACAAATAACGTTCGTTTTTGGCAGAAAGAGTGACTTTTGAAGCTGTTCTCTCGGGCAATTCAGAAAACAGATCTTTTATCTGCAAATAGGAGACGTCTCCATAAGGTTCAGCCTGCAGGTATACACCTGAAAACACTTCTGCTATTTCAGAAAGAATCTTCTTGGGTTTAGTATTTTTGTTACTACAATTATTCATATTGCAAAAATACAAAACTTTTTGAAAAAGCCAAGTAAATTTTGCAAAAATTCCTTAGTATCAAATTTACTAAATAGATGGTTTTTGAGTTTATCCTTCTATCTCTTGCCTTATGATTTCCCAAAACATCGTCATCCCGATCTCCAGGATGTCGTCGGGGAAGTCGAATTCCGGGTCGTGCAAAGCGGGCTGCTCCAAGCCCGAACCCAGTCCGAAGAAGCCGATGGGGCAGACGCTGCCGAAGCGGCCGAAGTCCTCCGACCAACGGAAAGGTTCTTCCAGCTGGCCGAGGTTGAGCTCCAAGTGGGTGGCGGCCTGCCGGATCAGGTCGATGCAACGGTTGTCGCAGTTGGTGGCGGCGAAGGCCTCGTGCTCGGAAAAGCTGAAGTCGAAGAGATGGTCTTTGGCTTTGGCGCGGCAGAGGTCGATGACCTGAGCGGCCATCAGCGCCAGGTTGCGGTCGTCGTAGCTGCGCAAGGTGAGCCAGAGTTCGGCGTGGCCTGGGGCCACGCCGAAGGTCTCCTCGCCCAACACGGCGTGGGTGATGACGAAGGTGGTCAAGGGCTTCACCTCTTTTAATAGCTCCCGTTTCTTCTCCAGCTGGTGGATGAGCAGGGCCATCAGCTCCGCGGGGCTGTGGCCTGTCTCCGGCTGCGAGGCGTGGGCGGTGCGGCCGTCGAAGCAGAGCTTCAGTCCGAAGGAAGCTGCTGCAAAGCAGCCCTGACGCCACATCACTTTCCCTTTCTCGAAGCCGGGCAGGTTGTGCAGCCCGTAGGCGACATCGGGTTTGATCTGCTCAAACAAAGGGTCTTCCAAGATCGCTTTGGCCCCTTGTCCGGTCTCTTCGGCAGGTTGGAACAGCAACACCACCTCGCCTTGGTCGGGCCGTTGTTCGCCGAGCCACTGGGCCAGTCCGCAGAGGATGGTGGCGTGGCCGTCATGCCCGCATTTGTGCGACACGCCTGGATTTTGTGAGCGGTAGGGGAGGTCGTTCGGCTCAGGGATGTGCAGCGCGTCGATGTCGCCGCGGATGAGGATGCGCTTTCCGGGTTTGGCACCTTTATATATGGCTGCCAGTCCGTAGCCGCCGATCTTTTCGATCAGCCTGTCCGGCCGGGTCTGTCTTACCCATTCGTTCAGGATCTTGTTGGTGAGCTTTTCGTTGCCCGACAACTCGGGATGGGCGTGTAGGATATGTCGTAATTCAATGAGGTTCTCCATAAGGCTTGCTGTTGTTTCGCAAAGGTAAGGATACTTTTTCATCGATGGGAAAAGTAAAGAAGAAAAACATTATCTTTGCCCCCAAAATTTCAACCATGGTACTCTATCCCCTGAAATTCAAGCCCCTCTTCAAAGACAAGATCTGGGGCGGACGCAAGATCAAAGAGGTGCTTGGCATGGACTATGGCCCCCTGCCCAACTGTGGCGAGGTGTGGCTGCTCTCCGGCCTCTGGGACGAGCAGAGCGTGGTCCTCAACGGCGACTTCGAGGGCGACGAGATCAACGACCTGGTGGAGACCTTCATGGGCGACCTGGTGGGGGAGGATGTCTTCGACCGTTACGGCGAACAATTCCCGCTGCTCATCAAGATCATCGATGCCAACGACTGGCTGTCGGTACAGGTGCATCCCGACGACGAACTGGCCGAGAAACGGGAGTTGGGCAACGGCAAGACGGAGATGTGGTACGTGATGCAGGCCGACCCTGACGCCGAGCTGGTGATGGGCTTCAACAGCGAGATGAGCCGGATGAAATACCTCCGCGTGATGAAAGACGGCACCCTCCAGACGGTGCTGAATCATGAGCCTGTTGCAAAGGGCGACGTCTTCTACATCCCTGCCGGCCGTGTGCATGCCCTGGGTCCCGGCATCATGGTGGCGGAGATCCAGCAGACCAGCGACGTCACCTATCGGATCTACGACTGGGATCGCATCGACCTGGCCGGGATGCGCCGCGAACTGCACATTCCCCAATCCATCGACGCCATCGACTTCGACCCCGTGGAACAGTACAAGACGGATTATGAAAAAGCCCTCAACAAGACGGTTCCCACGGTGGACAGCCCTTACTTCACCACCAACCTGCTTCACCTCCAGGGCGAGATGGCCAAGGACTACTCGGAACTGGATTCTTTCGTGATCTTGATGCCGGTCGAAGGAAATTTTGCTGTGGAATGGGAAAATGGCTCGGTATTTGTATCATTAGGTGAGCTTGTATTGATCCCAAATGTCATTGAAAAAGTCAATATCAATGCCAAGGAAGGATGCAAGCTCCTTGAGGTTTATGTGAACGGATAGAAGATTGTAGTAAGAAACAAGAAACAATTTAGATAATAGATAAGCTATGAAAAAACTGTTTGCTCTTTTAGTCGCTGTGTTGGTTGGCTTTGGCGTTCAAGCCCAGCAGAAGTCGGACCTCCCGAACGTCACCATCAAAAACTTGCAAGGCAAGGATGTCAATATTGCCAAGCTGTCGAACAACGGCAAGCCATTCGTGATGACCTTCTGGGCCACCTGGTGCGGACCTTGCATCAAGGAACACAACGCCCTCGACGAGGTCTATCAAGACTGGAAGGACGAGACCGGCGTGAAGATCTACTCCGTGTCGATCGACGACTCGCGCTCCACCGCCAAGGTGAAGCCTTTTGTGGAAGGCAAGGGATGGGAGTTCGAAGTGCTGCTCGATGTCAACAAGGACCTGGCCCGCGCCATGAACGTGAACAACCCGCCGTACACTTTCCTCTTCGACGGCCAAGGCAAGCTGGTGTATCAGCACTCGGGCTACTTCGAAGGGGCTGAGAACGATCTTTACGAAGAGATTTTGAAGGCCGCCGGAAAAAAGAAATAATCAAACGTTTGGATAACCAGAGGGCTTTCTCCTAGGGGAAAGCCCCTTGTTGGATTAATACGTATCGTTATGAACATAGGACTACGCACACTTTTAGTTTCCTTTTTGCTGCTGGGTGCCCTCTCGTTGCGTGCCCAGTCTTTTGTTGAAAACGCCCAGGTCAACGGCAGCTTCCAGACGGATGCACAGTATTACATGCCGGACACGGGTATCGACATCACCGAAGCTGCCATCAATGGCAAGAAGCTCGGTATCAATGGTTTCGGAAAGGTCGGCTATACTTATGGCGACTTCTCCGCGGGGCTCCGCTTCGAAGCGTTCCTGCCGGAGCTGAACGGCTTCCGGAGCGAACTCAACGGCGTCGGCCTGGCCAACTTCTTCGCCACCTACGACAACGGCTTCATCGGGGTCACCGTGGGTGACGTCTATGACCAGTTCGGCAGTGGATTGACGTTCCGCACCTATGAGGAATGGTCGTTGGGCATGGATAACGCCCTCCGTGGCATGCGGGTCGTGCTGAGGCCGTTCCAGGGGATCACCCTGAAAGGGGTCTATGGCCGTCAGCGTTTTTACTGGGCTCCCTACAACGAACGTGACTTCGGCACCGACGACTATCGTGGCATCGTGCGCGGCGTGGACGGTGAGTGGGATCTCAACCAAAGCATCGGCTCCATGAACGACAGCGAGCTCAAAGTGTTGGTGGGCGCCAGCTTCGTCAGCAAGAAACAGAAGGACCAGAGCCTGTTCTATGCCATCCCCGAAAACGTGGGCGCTGCTGCAGGCCGCATCAACTTGGGTTACGGACGGTTCAACTTCAGCACGGAGTATGCCTATAAGGTCAACGACCCCTCGGCCATCAACAACTTCATCTACAAGGAAGGAAGGTCGCTGCTGTCTTCGCTCTCCTATTCCCAGAAAGGACTTGGGGTGGTGCTTCAGCTGAAACGTACCGACAACATGAGCTTCAAGTCGTCCTATGCCGCCAAGCAGAACGACCTCGACATCAACTTCATCCCGCCGATCAATTATACGCATACCCACAGCCTGCCGTCGCTTTATACCTATTCGACGCAGCCCAATGGTGAGATGGCGGCCCAGTTCCAGGTGAACTACACCATCCCCAAAGGTTCTGCCCTCGGTGGAAAATACGGCACCAAACTCGCCTTGAACTTCAGTCAGGTGAACGACATCGTCCGCGACACGATCGCTTTCGGCAATGAGACCGGCGTGAACGTTCCCGGAACCTTGGGCTACACCTCTAAGTTCTTCGCTGTCAGCGACCACCGTTTCTTCCGCGACTTCAACTTCGAGATTGACAAGAAGATCAACAAGGACTGGCATGTGACGGCGCAATATATCAACCTGTATTATGACATGGAGACCATCGAAGGCCATGTCGGGACGCCGGTGGTGAAAGCCAACATCGGCTTCATGGATGTGACCTACAAGATCAACAACCGCCAAAGCCTGCGTTTCGAGCTTCAAGGCCTGTGGGAGAACGAAGTCCACAAAGGCTACGAATACGAGGAGAGCGAGAAAAAAGACTACCAGAAACGTGGTCACTGGGCCGCTGGCCTGCTGGAATACACCATCACGCCGCACTGGTCGTTCTCCATCGCCGACAAATGGAATTACGGCAACCCGGTTCCTGAATACCGCGACCATTACTTCACGGGCACGGTCACCTATCTCCACGATGCCACCCGCGTCATGCTGAGCGCCGGTCGCCAAAGCGAAGGTGTGGTGTGTGTGGGCGGCGTGTGCCGTACCGTCCCCGCCTCCAGCGGTGTCTCCTTGACCGTCTCAACAAGTTTTTAACCCTTACTCCAAAAAATGAATCTCATGAAAAAACTGATAAAAACCGTTTTTGCCCTGTTTGCCCTTGCCCTGCTGATACCGGCGTGCGATGTCCTGGAAGAACCTTTTATCGAAGGGGCCGAAGACGAAAAAAAGATCCTGTTGTTCGAAGTGTATGACGTTGTGGGCCTGGTGGACGAGGATGCCAAGACGGTGCGGCTGGATTTCCCCGAGGGCACCGACGTGAGCCATCTGACCCCCACCATCCTCATTTCCACCTACGCCACCATCACGCCAGCCTCGGGCGTGCCGCAAGACTTCACGGAACCGGTCTGCTACACCGTCACTGCCAAGAACGGAACGACGGCTCAGTATCAGGTGGAGGCGGTCGTCCATGATGCGGACAATGAAAAGAGCATCCTTTCCTTCGTCATCGACGGCGAGGAAGGCGTGATCAATGAAGTCGCCAAGACCGTGCTGGTGTATATGCCCGAGGGTACCGACGTCACCCATCTGGTTCCGACCATCGAAGTGTCCGAAGGCGCCACGGTCAGCCCCGCTTCGGGCGAGGCCCAAGACTTCACCACCCCGGTGGCCTATACCGTGAGCGCCCCCAACGGGACCACCGCCGTTTATACGGTGACGGTCATCGTCGATGACGGTGTGGTGACGCTGACAGGGAAGACCGTGCTGATCAAGGACTTCACGGGTGCCCGTTGCGTCAACTGCCCCGAAGCGGCCGATTACGCCCATAACCTGCAGCACCAGCTGGATGAAGACCATATCTTCATCATGAGCGTCCATGCCGGCTATCTTGCCCAACCCGCCGGACAGTTTCCGCATTTCCTTACGGATGAGGGTACGGCTTGGTACAACAACAACAACTCCAATCCTTTGTTCTCCGTGGATCATGTCGCACTGACGGAGGGGAACACCTTGTTTGTCGAGCAAATCGACGCTCCCGTGGCGGCTGCTTTGCAAGAGGAACAGACGTTCGAGATCGTGTTGACACCTCGCTATGACGAGGCTAGCCGTCGTCTGGACGTGGGCGTGCGCGTCTTGCCGCTGGTGGCGTTGGATGGACAGTTTTACATCACGGCTTGCCTGGTCGAAGACCATATCGTGGGTTGGCAGACCACGCCGAGTGGCATCGACAAGGAATATGATTTCCGCAATGTGTTCCGTGGCACCCTCAACGGTGCCTACGGGGATGCCTTCGAAGATAGCCATGTCGATCCTGACGACACCTTCCATTTCAGCTACGACACCGAACTCGATGCCGCCTACAATGCGGACGAATGCTACCTGATGGTCTATGTTTATGAAAAGACCCAGGGAGACAAGATCCTGCAGACGGCGGTGACGAAGATCAAATAGAATCGGCGGTTTTCGTGATTTCCAAAACGGTGAGGTTCAGGTCGTTGACTTTGAACCTCACTTCGTATGGGCCAAATGCCATGCCATACACCCGTTCGGGATCGTCTTGGTATTGGGGGCGCGGGTCGTGTGCCAGCACGGCAAGGAGACTGTCGCGCAGGCTTATGTCGACCTGTTGCAGCAGTATGGTCGGGCAATCCACTTCCAGCAGTTGTTCCGCCGGTTTGTTGGCAAAGCCGCATACGGCCTCGGGATGGCTGTCGGTGTAGGCGATGTAGGGCTTGATGTCGTAGATCGGCGTGTCGTCCATCAGGTCGGCCCCGCTGACGTGGAGCACGGGACCGAGGTTCGGGTCGGTTTCAATCGTTTCCAGCTTCACCGAGGAGAGCCCGATGGGATTGGGTCGGAAGGGCGAGCGGGTGGCGAAGACGCCCATTCGGGTGTTTCCGCCCAGTCGGGGAGGACGCACCGTGGGCGACCATGTGTCGCGCTTGGCTTCCGAGAACTCCCAGATCAGCCAGAGGTGCGAAAACCCTTCCAAGCCCCGGACCGCCTCGGGGACGCGGTATTCCGGCTCAAACACAATGGTTCCTTGGAGCGTCTCGATGATGCCGCTTTGACGGGGGATCCCGAATTTCGTCGGGAAAGCGGTATGGATGTGTGCGATGACCTTCATGGGCACAAAAGTACATTTTTTTGGAATGATTGTTGCGATTGTTATTTTTTTTGTATTTTTGAATTTTGTTAATAAAGCTGATAACAAAGGAATTAGAAACCAATACAACCTACCAACATGAAAAAAGTACTCTTATGCTTCCTGCTGATGGCAGGATTTGTCCAGGTTCATGCACAGGCCCCTTATTGTTGTGTGACCCAAGGGGCTGAGTTGACTTACACCGACTATGATGCCAAGGGCAAGGAAACGGGGACGACCGTCGAGGTCTTTAAGGATGTGAAAATCGTCGGCGACTTGGATTACGACGTCACCGTGGAAACCACGGTGAATGCGGGTGGCCAAAAAACGACGGTGGAGACCGCGATGGAGGTGCGTAACGGCAGTGCCATGATCTCCATGGGACAGGGCAGCATCGACCTGACCGCCACCGATCCGGAACTGATGCGGATCCCCAACCAACTGGCCGTGGGCTACCAGCTGCCGCTGGGAGAGATGATCGTTGACCTGGGCGGCTTCCGCGTGAAGAGCACGGTCACCGAGAACGAGGTGGTTGACCGTGAAGAGATCACCACCCCGGCAGGCACCTTCAAGTGTTATGTAATCAAACAGACCTCCGAAGGCCGTGTGATGGGCATCAAAAGTGCCACTACCCTCAAGATGTGGTATGCCCGTGGCATCGGCATGGTCAAGAGGGAGTCGTACTCCAAGGGCGAACTCCTCAGTTCTTCGGTGTTGACCTCCATGAAAAAATAACCATTAAAACCAGCATACGATGAAAAAGATAGTAGCATTGATTGCGATCCTGTTCGCTGTCGCCGTGGTCCCGTCATATGCCCAATTGGGCGGCATCATTGGAAGAGCCGTAAAAAAAGGCGTTGAAAAAGGGGTAGAGAAGGCCGTTCAGAAAGAGATCGACAAACAATCGGAAAAAATCTCCCAAACCATCGAAGAGGCGGCCGAAAAGGAGATTGAAAAGCAGGCTGCCCAGCTCGACTCCATCAACCAAGCCGTCAAGGATGCCAATGAAGCCTTGAACGAGGAGCAGGAGAAGCTTGAAAAAGAACAACAGGCCGCCAAGGACAAGAACGCCGGCAAGAAAGGTTCAGGCAATGTCGATGCCTCGAAATACGAAGCCGTCAACGCCGAGCGAAAGGCGGCAAACGCCAAGCTCAAATACGACAAGTGGGACTATTGAGGTGATCCCACAACATATTGCAAGGTGCTTCGGCTGCTTTGCTTGAGGAGGATTTTCTTCCCTTCGAGAAAGCGGTCGCCCATGGTGTAGGCGTTGTCGTAATGCCGGATCGTAAACAGGGTCAGCCCCTTGTTGTATTTCACGGTGAAGGTCTCACGGAGCGATCCGATGAGGCCTTTCAGTTTCAGGTCGTCGTGGTCGAAGCAGAACGAAAGCATCAAGGCCGAGGTCTGGATGACGTTGGCGTGGAGGTTCAGCTCGTCGCAGGCGGCGAAGATCAGCCGTAAGTTGTGCTCATTCATGAACGAATAGTCCCGCGGCGAGATGGAGACCAGCGTCTGGTTGTCCTTGACGATATAGGAGGGGACCCTTCCGATGTTCCGATCGGCTTTCCCGTCGATGAGGGAAGGCATGTGCTCGGGATGGAGGAACGACTGTACCTTGAGGGGGATGCCCTTGTTTTGTAGCGGCTTGAGGGTCTTGGGGTGGATGATGGAGGCTCCGTAGAAGGCGAGCTCGATGGCTTCGGAGTAGGTGATGTGCGGCAGTTGGACCGTCTCCCCGAAGCGTTTCGGGTCGGCGTTGAGCAGGCCGTCCACGTCTTTCCAGATGGTGACTTCCTCGGCATCGAGGCAATTGGCGAAGATGGCCGCAGTGTAGTCGGAGCCTTCGCGGCCCAACGTGACGGTGTGCTTGCCATCGACGGTGGCCCCGATAAAACCTTGGGTGATGCATACGATGCCGTGGATATGCTCATCGTTCAACTTGCTGATCTTCAGTCTGGTTTCGTCCCAATCGGGGGAGGCGGAACGGAAGCGGTCATCGGTCAGCACGTATTTTCTGGCATCCAGCCAACGGCAGGGCACGTCGCAGTGGTTGAGGTACTCCTGGATGATGGTGGTGGAGATCAGCTCCCCGTAACTCACCGTCTGGTCGTATTGGTAGTCGTAGGGCTGGTCGGTGTTTTGGAGCTTTTCCCAAAGCTCGATGAAGAGGCTCGAGACCGACTCGATGACCGGGTGTTGCTGGTTGTTGTCGAAGAGGTCGAGGATGATGCGCTCGTGATAGTCCATGACTTCGCCGAGGGCTTCGATGCCCAATGCGCCCTCATGCTCGCGGAAATCCTTCAGGGCTTTCTCCAGCATGTTGGTGGTCTTTCCCATGGCCGACACCACCAGGAAGATGTCTTCGTCCTTGTGCGCCGCCACGATGTTCTTGAGGTTGCGGACGGCGTTGCCGTCCTTCACCGAGGCGCCGCCGAATTTATAGATCTTCTTAATCATTTGCTTTTCGTAGATAGACGCACAAAATTAAGAAAGTCCTGCAATAAAATAATTAAATAGGAGTTATTTTTCCTGACAAAGCGGTATTTTTGCACGCTTTTTGACGGGGCCGCCGTCCCCAGACGGCGGAATCACTGTAATACTTGAACAACTAAACAACTGACAAAATGATAGAGACTGACATTCGTGAATTGAACGAGAAAATCCAGCGTGAGAGCCAGTTTTTGGATTTGATCAACCTGGAGATGAACAAGGTCATCGTCGGACAGAAACAGATGACCGAACGACTGCTGATCGGTCTGCTGGCCAACGGCCACATCCTCCTTGAGGGCGTTCCGGGACTGGCCAAGACCCTCGCCATCAAATCGTTGGCCCAGGCCATCGACGCCGACTTCGCCCGAATCCAATTCACTCCTGACCTGTTGCCGGCCGACTTGATCGGCACCATGATCTATAGCCAGAAGAACGAGGAGTTTGTGGTCCGTCGCGGCCCCATCTTCGCCAACTTCATCCTTGCCGATGAGATCAACCGTTCCCCTGCCAAGGTGCAGAGCGCCCTGCTCGAGGCCATGCAGGAACATCAGGTGACCATCGGCGAAGAGACGTTCCAGCTGCCGGATCCCTTCCTGGTGATGGCTACCCAGAACCCCATCGAACAAGAGGGTACCTATCCGTTGCCGGAAGCCCAGGTGGACCGTTTCATGCTCAAGGTGGTGATCAACTATCCCAAGAAGGAAGAAGAGAAACTGATCCTCCGTCAGAACATCGGCAACGCGGTCGCCAAGATCAACGCGGTGATCAAGCCGGAAGACATCCTGCGTGCCCGTGAGGTGTGCCGTGAGATCTATCTCGACGAGAAGATCGAGAACTACATCACCGACATCGTGTTTGCCTCCCGTTTCCCGTCCGACTACAAGCTGAAGAAATTCACCAACATGATCAGCTACGGTGGTTCGCCCCGTGCCACCATCAACCTGGCCCTGGCCGCCAAGGCATACGCCTTCATCAAGCGCCGCGGCTATGTCATCCCCGAGGATGTCCGTGCCGTCGCCCACGATGTGCTGCGTCACCGTATCGGCCTGACCTACGAGGCAGAGGCGGAGAATGTGACCACCGAAGAGATCATCAACGAAATCCTGAATACGGTTGAGGTTCCGTAAACCGAATCCCTTGGGAATGCTAGCGTTGTAAAATGGAAGCAAACGACATTTTCAAAAAGGTCAAGAAAATCGAGATCAAGACGCGAGGACTGTCGAACCACATCTTCTCGGGTCAGTACCACAGTGCCTTCAAGGGACGGGGTATGACCTTCAGCGAGGTGCGCGAATACCAGTATGGCGACGACATCCGCAACATCGACTGGAATGTGACCGCCCGCTTCAACCGGCCTTTCGTGAAGGTCTTCGAGGAAGAGCGTGAGATGACGGTGATGTTGCTCATCGACGTGTCGGGTTCCAACGACTTCGGCTCGCTCGAACAGTCGAAACGCGACCTGACTGCCGAGTTGGCGGCCGTGTTGGCGTTTTCCGCCATCCAAAACAACGACAAGGTGGGGGTCATTTTCTTCAGCAGCAAGGTGGAGAAGTTCATCCCGCCCAAGAAAGGGAGTTCCCATATCCTCCGCATCATCCGCGAGATTGTCGACTTCAAGCCGGAAGAACGCGGCACCGACATCGGCGAGGGACTCCGTTTCCTCACCTCCGCCATCAAACGGCGGACCACGGCCTTTTTGATCTCCGATTTCATGACCGCAAAGGATTTCGAGCAGGAACTCCGGATCGCCGCCAACAAGCACGACCTGGTGGCCTTGCGCATCACCGACCGACGTGAGATGGAGATCCCCAAGGTGGGTTTGGTGAAGTTCAAGGATGCCGAGACGGGTCGCGAGCGTTGGGTGGACACCTCCAGCCGCGCTTGGCACGAGGCCTATCGCAGCATGATCCTGCAAGAGGCGGCCCGACTGAACCGGCTCTTTACGATGCAGGGCGTCGACAACACGCTGATCTATACCGACGAGGATTATGTGAAACCATTGATGCAACTTTTCAAGAAGAGAGGATCAAGACGATGAAAAGATGGATTTTGATGATCGTAGTGCTCTTGGGATGGGTGGCGACGGCTTCGGCACAGGAAGTCGAGGTCTCGGCCCAGGTCAAGGAAACCACGGTCGCCGTGGGCAAGCCCTTCTCCCTCGACTTGACGATGAAGGTGCCCTACGGCTATTATGTGGAATGGAACGACTTTTCGCGCGACACCCTTTCGGAGCAGATCGACATCCTCAAACGGGGCGATGTGGTTCGGACGGCCGATGCCGACAGCAACATCATCGTACAGCAGGAGCTGACCTTGATGACCTTCGACACGGGTGCGGTTCAGGTCCCTTCCGTGGATCTTGTCTATGCCCGTTCTGCCGACGACCCGATGCGGATGAAAGCCTTTACGGATCCGGTGGACCTCTATGTCACCACCATCACGGTCGATACCACGCAGGCGTTTCGTCCTGTGGTGCCGCCGGTTGCCAAGCCGGTCTCCATGAAAGAGCTGTTCCCCTGGCTGTTGGGTGCCTTGCTGTTGGTGCTGGCCGGTCTCGGCCTGTGGCTGTACCTCCGTCGACGTCAGCCTCGCGTGCTAGTGGATGGGCAACCTGTCAAGGGTCCGGTCGTCCCGCCTTACACCAAGGCCATCGGCGACTTGGAGCAGTTGCGCCAACAGAAGCTGTGGCAGGTGGGCAAGGTGAAGGAGTATTACTCCGGATTGTCCGACATCGCCCGTGAATACATTGAGGGACAGTTCCAGGTCAATGCCGTGGAGATGACCACCGATACGATTCTGGAAGAAGTCAAGGAGTTGCATTTCGATGAACGGTTATATGGTAAATTGAAAGATACGATGGGATTGTCCGACCTGGTGAAGTTCGCCAAATATTCGGCCTCTTCGTTGGAGAACGACAATGCCATGAACGACATGACGGATTTTGTGAACGGCAGCTATGCCCATTACCAGGCCATGAAGGCCCAGGAACAAGCCCAGGAGAAGGAGGCTCCCAGCCATGTTTGAGAACCTTACCTTTGCCAATCCGGCCTTTTTCTGGGGGCTGTTGCTGATCCCGCTGGCAACGGTGTGGTACATCCTCCGCCACAAGAAACAGGAAGCCTCGGTGCGGTTCTCCGACACGGAGGGATTCCAATCCCTGCCGAAGAGTTGGAAGGTGTATGGACGCCACCTCCTCTTTGCCTTGGAGATGGCTTCGCTGGCCCTCTTGCTGGTGGCCATGGCCCGACCCCAGAGTTCCTCTTCGAGCCAGAAATCCAACATCGAAGGCATCGACATCATCCTGGCGCAAGACATCTCGGGCAGTATGCTGGCCCGCGACTTCAAACCCGACCGCTTGGAAGCCTCCAAGAAGGTGGCCTCCGAGTTCGTGGAGGGTCGTCCGGGCGACCGTATGGGCCTGGTGGTGTTTTCCGGGGAGTCGTTCACCCAAGTGCCGTTGACCACCGACCACGGGGTGATGCTGAACATGCTGAGCGAATTGAAGAACGGCATGATCGAAGACGGCACCGCCATTGGCGATGGGTTGGCCACGGCCATCAACCGCCTGAAAGACAGCGAAGCGGTGTCGAAGGTGATCATCTTGCTCACCGACGGCATGAACACGGCGGGTTCCGTCGACCCCTACACCGCCGCGGAGATGGCCAAGCTGTATGGCATCCGGGTCTATACCATCGGCGTGGGAACCTATGGCACGGCGCCTTTCCCGGTGCAGACCATCTTCGGTACCCAATACCAGCAGATGAAGGTCGAGATCGACGAGAAGCTGCTGCAGACAATTGCCAACAACTCGGGAGGCCGGTATTTCCGCGCCACTTCCAACCAGAAGTTGGACGAGATCTATCAAGAGATCGACAAGCTGGAACGCTCGAAGATCGAAGTGATGGAATTCAAGCGCCTTCACGAGGAGTTTTATCCCTTGGTGGCCTGGGCCCTTGCCCTGCTGCTGCTGGAGTTTTTGTTGCGTAGAACGGTTTTTAGAACGATTTCGGAGTAGTGGCTATGGAAGTATTGCGATTTGAACATCCCGAGTATCTGTACGGTTTGCTTGTCATTCCGTTGCTGATCATTCTCTATGTCGTGCTTCGTCTCTGGCAAGACAAGACCTTCCGTCGGTTCGCCGACGTCAAGATGCGGAACTATCTGGTGCCTCGCCATTCCAGCCGGCGCAACGTCTTCAAGTTCGTGCTTTACCTGTTGACCATCACCAGCCTCATATTGGGCTTGGCCAACCTGCAGAGCGGCTCGAAGATGGAAGAGGTGAAGCGCGAAGGCATCGACCTGTTCCTGGCCGTGGACGTCTCCAACTCCATGAACGCCCAAGACATCGTGCCAAGTCGTCTCGACCGCTCCAAGCAAGCCATCAACAAGCTGATTGCCGGCCTCCAAGGCGACCGCATCGGCGTGATTGTGTTTGCCGACAAAGCCTTTGTGCAACTGCCCATCACCACCGACTATGCCGCCGCCAAGATGTTCCTCTCTTCGGTCAACACCAACAGTGTGGCCTCGCAGGGTACGGCCATCGGGGAGGCGATCAACCTGGCCCTGAAGTCGTTCAACGACGACGAGCGGAGCAAGGCGATCATTGTCATCTCCGACGGTGAAGATCATGAGAACGAGGCTGCCATGAACGCCGCCCGTGAGGCTGCCAAGAAAGGCATCCGCATCTTCACCATCGGCATGGGATTGCCCGACGGCGCGCCCATTCCGGTGTATGACCAATACGGCCGCATGACCGGCTACAAGAAAGACCGGAGCGGCAATACCATCGTCACCCGACTCGACGAGGACATGTTGCGCCGCATTGCCGACGCTGGCGGTGGACGCTATGTCCGGGCCAGCAACTCCAATGTGGGTCTGGAACAGATCTACGACGACATCTCCAAGATGGACAAGACCGAGATCGAGACCAAGGTCTTCACCGACTACGAGGACCAATACCAGTGGTTTGTGGGTGCCGCCATCCTTTTCCTCCTGTTAGGCATTTTCATGTCGTCTGGGCGAAAGGAATGGGAAAGCAAATGGAATCTCTTTGAACGGAAGGAGGGAGCGCAATGAAAAGGATTTTGACCCTATGTTGCCTGCTCGTGGCGTTGGTCACGCAGGCCCAGACGACGGACAAGCTCATCCGCAAGGGCAACCGTCAATACCGCAAGGAGCACTACACCGAAGCGGAAACGAACTATCGGAAGGCACTCGATGCGCAGCCGCTCAACGTGGATGCCCAGTTCAACCTCGGAGATGCCTTGTACAAGCAGCAGAACTATGCCGATGCCATGCAGGCCTTCCAGAAAGTGTTGGAGACCACCCCTGACGCCAAGGTCAAGTCGCAGGCGGTATATAACATGGGTGTGTGCCTGCTGGAACAGGAGAAATACTACGACGCGTTCAACCTCTTCAAGGCCGCGTTGAAATTCAATCCCGACAACGACGACGCCTTGTACAACCTGGAATACTGCCGAGCGCATCTGGTCAAGAGCCACGTCCGGGTGAAACCGTCCATTCCGCATGGCAGCGTATCCGCGAGCGAGACCATGGCCTTCAACGGCCAGATGGTGGGCTTGAATGCCGTGCCCGACACGGACTATGCGCTTTCGCAATATGTCGTGGTCAAGGCCGATGATCCGCAGGTGACTGTCAATGTCAGCGGCAACCGTTTCGAAATGCCCAAGTTCGATGTGTTGGTGTCGGCGGAGTTCAAGCTTTCGCACAAGATCACCATCGACAAGAACACCCAGCATGGAACGGTTTCGGCCGATCGCACCAAGGCCATCGAGGGCCAGCAGGTGACGCTGTATGCCCATCCCGAGCCCCGCTATCGGGTGGAACGCTACCGTGTGTATCGCACGGGGGCTCCGCAAGATACCGTGCCGGTGAACGACACGGTGTTCAAGATGCCCGATTTCGATGTGACGGTGTCTGCCACCTTCCGTACGGCCCTGCACGTCCATGTGGATTCCACCGAGCATGGGACCATCCGGGTTACCGACACCCTGGCCTTGCCGGGACAGACCGTCGGTGTCATCGTGAAACCTGAGGCGGGCTATCAGCTCGACGCGTTGACGGTGGTCAGCGACAAGGATCCCTCCACCACCGCGCCGGTATCGGAGATGAACGTCTTCCAGATGTTGGACGAAGACGTCACGGTGAAGGCAACGTTCGTTGAGACGGATGCCTATTACAAGGTGGTTGCCGACAGCACGCTGGAGGGCGGTCATGTCATGCCCGAAGTGGCGCAGGCCACCCGGGGTGAGAGTGTCATGCTCCGTAACGTCCCGGAACCTGGGTACAAATTCAAGGAGTACCAGATCAGCCAACTGGGCGACACTTCGGTCCATGTACAGCCGCTGGGCAATTTCTTCACCATGCCTGGCTTCGATGTGATGGTCAGTGCCGTCTTCGAGAAGCAGGAAGGGGACAATCAGGACCAGCAACAACAAGAGCAGCAGGAGCAGCAAGAGCAGCAACAAGACCAGCAGCAAGAGCAACAACAGGATCAGCAGCAGGACCAACAACAAGACCAGCAGCAGGATCAGCAACAGAACCAAAACCAACAGCAGAACCAACAGCAACAGAACCAGCAGATGTCGATCGAGGATGCCCAACGTATGCTCGACGCGCTGGAGAATCAGGAGAAGAAGACCATAGAAAAGGTCAACGAGCAGAAAGTCAGACAACAACCGAAACGGAAATCGGACAAAGACTGGTAAAAGAAAGTGGAATAACGGAATGTTTGGAACAATCATCAGATGAAAAGGATCAGCATCATAGGAATCATCGTCGCGTTGCTCGTCGCCCTGCCGCTACGGGCACAGCAACCCAGCATCAAGGTCTCCGCCAAGCCTCAGGTGGCGGTCGGGGAACAGTTCAAGATCGCCTTCGAGGCCAACGCAGAGGGGAAGCAGTTCTCGGCGCCGTCCTTCAACGGTTTCACCGTGGTGGGCGGGCCCTTCAACTCGACCAGCTCCAGCGTTCAGATCATCAACGGATCGATGAGCCGTTCGGTCAGCCACACTTTTTCGTACGTGTTGCGTGCGGAGAAAGAGGGCACCTTCACCATCGGTGCCGCTTCGTTGGTTGTGGACGGTGAAACCGTGACGAGTGAGCCCTACACCATTACGGTGACGGCTGCCGCGGAGCCTTCCAATTCCAGTGCTCCGGCCGGGTCGTCCTCCGGTACGGCAACTGCCCGTCCCAGCACGAGTGACCCTTCGGTGAGCGGCAAAGACCTGTTCTTCACCGTGAGTCCTTCCAAGAAGACGGTGTATGTGGGTGAGCCGGTGGTGATGACCTATAAGCTCTATACCCGGGTTCCGGTCTCCCAGCTCTCGGTATCGAGGATGCCTTCCTACGGAGGCTTCTGGATGCGCGAGGTGGGCGACAACAGTAGCACGCTGCGCCAGACCAACGAGACGGTGAACGGCATCGAATATACCGTCGCCGAAGTGAAAAAGGTGGTGCTGGTGCCTCAAAAGTCGGGCACCCTCACGATCGAACCCATGGGGCTGGATTGCATCGCCCAGATCCAAACCCAGCGCAACTCCCAACGCAGCAACGATCCTTTCGACATCTTCTTCAACGATCCGTTCTTCAACCGGAGCATCACCAACGTCCAGAAAAACGTGGAGACTCCGACGATCAACCTGACGGTGAAGAACCTGCCTACCGAAGGCCGTCCCGACAGTTTCTCCGGTGCCGTGGGCAACTACAATTTCTCGACGGCCCTCGACCGTGACGAGGTGCGTTCCAACGAAGCTGTCACCGTCACGGTGACGGTCTCGGGCAGTGGCAACATCGAGCTGCTGAACCTCCCCACGCCGAACTTCCCGCCCGACTTCGAGGTCTACGACCCGAAGATCGTCTCGAACATCGACGCCAACGGGCAGGGCATGAGCGGTACCAAGAAGGCGGAGGTCCTTGCCATCCCTCGTCGGGCGGGTGATTTCACCCTTCCGCCGATGGAGTTCTCGTATTTCAATCCGGCCAAGGGAACCTACGTCACGCTCCATTCGCCCCAGCATGAGGTCCATGTCGAAAAAGGTTCGGGCGACGAACAAGGCGGTGGGGTGTATGCCTCCAACCAGGAGGGCGTCAAGCATTTGGGCAGCGACATCCGTCATATCGTGACGGGCCAGCCGCAGCTGAAGCCCTTGTATTCGACGTTCTTCGGCTCGTTGGGTTATATCCTCATCCTGGCTTTCCTGGTCTTGCTCTTTGTGGTGGTCCTGGTGTTGGTCAAGCGCCGCCGCCAGTTCCGCCAGGACGTGGTGTTGGTGCGTAACAAGCAGGCCACCAAGGTGGCCAAGGGCCGGCTGAAGAAAGCCTACGCCTTCCTGAAGGAAAACGACCAAGACCACTTCTACGAGGAACTGTCGCAAGCGCTTTGGGGCTACATTTCCGACAAGTTGGGCATCGAACGCTCGGTGCTTTCCATGGATACCGTGAAGGAGGCCATGGTGAACAAGGGAATCCACGATCCGCTTCCCGATGCGTTCGTGGACGTCTTGAACAGCTGTGAGTTTGCCCGTTTCGCTCCCGGCGACGCCGCCTCCAAGATGAAGGACCTGTACGATCGGGGATTGGATCTGATCATGAAAGTGGAGAAAGCCGTCTAATCCGAAAAAACCTAAGAAGATGAAAAGAATCGCAAGCATCGTCATCGTGATGGGACTGATGGTCTCGTCAATCGCCATGGCCCAGTCCGAAATGCCCCTTACCTGGTTTGAGGAGGGCAATGCCGCCTACAACGAAGGCAATTATGAGCAAGCCTTGGAACACTATGGCAAAATCGTCGATTTCGGGTTGGAATCGGCCGAGTTGTACTACAACATGGGCAATGCCTACTACAAATCGAAGGCCTATCCCATGGCCATCCTGTACTATGAGAAGGCGTTGAAGCTCGATCCCGGCAATGCCGACCTCAAGACCAACCTGGAGATCGCCAATTTGGCGGTTGCCGACAAGATCGAACCCATTCCGCAGCCGTTTTATGAGCGTTGGTGGAACCGTCTCAAGGCGATGGCTTCGGCCGACGGCTGGGCGTGGGTCAGCATCGTGGCCTTTGCCTTGACCTTGTTGTGCCTCTTCGTCTTCTTGATGGCGCGACGGACCGGCCTTCGCAAGTTGGGCTTCTTTGTCGGGTTGCCGATGTTGGTGGCACTGGCGTTGTCCGTGGCTTTTGCCTGGGGCAAGCAAGCCGAACTGAAGCATCAGGGCGAAGCCATTATCATGACGCCTACGGTCACGGTGATGAGTTCGCCCAGCGAAACGAGTGTGGATTTGTTTGTCCTACATGAGGGCGCCAAGGTGTCCATTCTGGATCGCACCGCCGATTGGAACAAGGTTCGGATCGCCGATGGCAGCGAGGGCTGGTTGCCTGCAAGCGACATGATCGCATTCTGATTTCCTGAAGGAGTCGATTCTCTTTTTCTTTTCGTGCGGCATCGGATTTTTGCCGAAAAAAAAATAAAAAAAAACTTCCAAAATTCTTTTTCTTTGGAAGAATGTTTTATATTTGCAACCTATTATGCAAATACAATCAAAATCACGTAATATGAAGAAGAGATTTTTACCTTTCAGTTTACTTCTGGTAATCATGGTTTTAGGTCAGTCATTGATGGCTGATCAGGGTGGACATTACGTCCCTCGTGAAAAAGATTCAGACAATGCCGCGGCCTATATCGCCAGCATGCGTGTCAATCAAAACACGGGCTTGATCGATCCTGCCTGGATGATCAAATCTGCCAAGCAAACCGAAAACGCCGTTAACAGCAAGGACGAGACCCCGGTGTACTGGGTGGCTATGGGTCCTGACAATTTCGGTGGCCGTACAACCAGCATTGTGTACAACAATGCCAACATGAACGAAGTCTACATCGGCTCCATGGGAGGCGGTGTGTTCTACACTTGGAACCAAGGTGTCACCTGGCATCAGGTGGGTGAGAACCTCATGGTCAGCTGCATGGCCCAGGCCGAAGATGGTACCATCTACGTCGGTACCGGCGACGGCAACAGCGCCCATAGTTACAACATCCTGACCGACCTTGGTTACAGCAACAGCTTCATTGGTAGCGGCCTTTACACGATCAAGAACAATGTGATGGAACCCGTCCCTGGCACCCAGCCTACCGTTCAGAACGATGTTACGGAATGGTGCTTCATCAACGCCATTGCCACCGATGGCGACATGATCATCGTTGCTACCGACGACGGTCTGCGTTACAGCACCGACGGTTGCGCCACCTGGCAGTTCGCCGTCTGCGACGGAGCTGAACTTACCGACCGTGCCGACGAGGTGTTTGTGGCTCCTGACCACGACATCGTGGCTTCTGTCAAAGGAAGACTGTATGTTGGACCGATCGACAACCTGAGATGCTGCTCCGCTGCCGCCGACGTGTTGGACGAAAACGGTCACATCACCCAGATTGCCACCTCTGCCAATGTGCTTGACGTGGCTGTCTCTCCCAAGAACGCCAACGTCATGTATGCCGCCACCTTCAATGTCAATGGTCAGCATACTTCCATCTATACCACGGAAGACAAGGGTGCCACCTGGCATATCGCCCTCCCGAGCGTGAACGGCACCTTCGGCCATCAGGTGTATGAAGGCCGTGCCCTGTTTAACCATGGTCTGGTCATCGACCCCGAAAACACCGATTGGCTCTATATCTGTGGCTACAACCTCTGGCGTTTGGAAAGAACCGCTTCCGATCCTTACGGCTATTACATCGCCATGAAGCTTTCCGATGGCAACAGCACCCCCATGTATGACGGAACGAACCGCTACCTCCATGTGGGTATCAACTGGATTGCCTTCGACCCGAGAGATTCCCGCAAGGCCTACGTGGCCACCGATGGCGGTATCTTCAAGGCATACGACGAACCGAACAGCATCTATCTGGACTTCAGCAACTGCAACAGAGGCTATACGACGACCCGCGCCCTCAATGTGGGTGTGTCCGGCAAGGCTGAACGTGTGGTGGCTGGTTTCCTGGATCATGGTCCCATCCTCATCGAAGGTGACGAAAACGCCGACCACATGAATACGGGTGTTACCTTGCTTCCGAATGCCATGCCGAGCAGTTTCGGACTGTTCGAGGAGAGCTACCATGCCGGTACCTGCGCCGTTTCGACCATCAACCCGAACGCCTTGATTTTCTCGAGCAAGAACGGTAACCTGAAGCGTAGTGAAACCGCTGGTCAGGACTACGACATCTCCAACTTTACTTCCGGCCAGTCCTTTACCGGCTTCTCGGGTTACAGCCTGCCCTTCACCCTCTTTGAAAACTATGAGGATCAGAACAACCTTGACTCCGTGTGGTATTATGGCAAGAATGGTGACAAGGCTGGCGATGTGGTTCAGTGCTACAGCAACATTGCCGATTATCCCTTCGACTATGTCCTGCCTCAAAACATGACGGAGCAGGATTCCATCCAGGTCCACGATCCCATTACTGCCAAATTGTATGTCGGTATCAGCAATGCCTTGTATGTCACTCGCGAACCCCTCCGTTTCAATGTGGTTCCGAAGTGGTACAAGCTCGCCGACCGTAAGGCTGGTTTCAACGGCATCCCGACCTGCTTGGCTGTCAGCACCGATGGCGATGTGCTCTTCGCCGGTATGAGATCGGGCAAGGTGGTTCGTGTGAGCAACCTGAACAGCGCGGTGGATGCGGCTACCTCCACCATGAACAACGATGCCTTCGCCATTGAGACTGTCGACTTGAATCTTCCTGTCAACCGTCAGGTGGTGACCAGCATCGCTGTGGATCCCAACAATTCCAACAAGGTGGTGGTGACCTTGGGTAACTATGGTAACGAACAATACGTCTTCTTCTCTAACAACGCCATGGCCGATGAACCGACGTGGATCTCCGTGCAGGGCAACCTGCCGCTGATGCCGGTTTACTCCAGCGTGATCGTGTTGGAGAACGGTTATGTGATGGTCGGTACCGAGCGCGGTATCTGGATGACGGAAGACATCACCGCTTCCAACGTGGAATGGGTGCCTGCCCAAAGCAACATGGGCGTTGTCCCGGTCATGGATCTGAAGCAGCAGACCCTCTATCATCCTGCCCAGTACATTGAGACCGTGGTTGACTCGGTGACCGTTGTGACCGAAGTCCCGGGCATCCGCAACCAAGGTGCCATCTACGCCGCTACCTACGGCAGAGGCCTGTTCCGTTGCGAGAACTACCTGCAGCACATTGGCGCGAATGTCGATGAGACGGTTGCCCAAGCCCCGACGGTCAGCATGTATCCCAACCCGGTGCGTGAAAGCGCCAAGGTCAGCTTCAACATGAATGAGACCGCCAGCGTCAGCTATCAGGTGTTCGACATGATGGGCCGTATGGTCAAGAGCGCCAACCTGGGTACCCTCTCCAATGGCAAGCACGAAATGGACATTGCCATGGATGGTCTCACCACGGGCGCCTACGTGCTCCGTCTGAATGCCGGACGCAACCTTTCCACGGTGAAGTTCCTGGTCTATTGATCTGGACATTCACGGTAACAAAAAAGGATCGGGAAACCCCGATCCTTTTTTGTTTTTCTCTTTTTTCGAAATGGTTTTTCCTTGATTGTTTCCTATCCTTTTTCCCTTGACGGTGCGATTCCCTTACTGCGAACGGATCTCAGTATTTATTGAAGCGCGTTCCCCAATGATACGATAGATATAAGGTGAGGAAAACATATTCGCGTGGGTTCTCGGCCATGATGTCCAACCCTTGCGGGAAGTACTCGGCTTCCGCACCCACTTCGATGGCTTGCATCCGGGTCCGTGTGGAACCGAACTCGAAACTCATGCCGCCCTTGGCGTGGATTCCAGGACGGAACTTGATTTCGTTGAGGCCGTATTTGAAAGAGGATTTCCCCAACACGTCGATCCAGTTGGAGGTGTCTTCCCATTTTTGGTTTTCAAGGACCTCCGTGTAGGTGCCTGCGTTGTACTCGGCGATGGCCACCACGTAGTAATAGGGCTTCAGCAGGGCCACAGAGGCGCCGTATTCATAGATCCAGCTAAGTTCCACACCACCCCAGTAGGGTTTGCCGTAAATCCTCTGGGTACCGCCATAACCGCCACGAACCACCAAGACGTCGTTCAGCTTGCCAAAGACGAAGGAGCTGAAGCTGAAAAGGGAAGGGTTGACCAGCCGGATTTGTTTCAGTGACTTGAGATAGGAGGCTTCGATCTCCCAGTAGGTGGTCTTTTCGATGCTCTTGATCCGACCAATGCGTCCCCCAAAGCCCAGTCCTTGGGTGTGGAGGGATGCGTGCAGGCTGTTTTCGTGGTTGTAAAGAATCCGCTCCCCCAGGGGTTTCCCTTCATCTGAGCCAATAGCGATCTCCTGCGCCTCTAGGATGGCGGGGGAAAGGGCAAAGGTAATCGCGATGAAGAAGCGATGGAGTTTCAATAGCGTGTCTCAATTTGATACTTGCTGGTCTCTCCGTAGGCGGGGCAGGTGGTCGACGAGCCGCAGGCGGACATGAGGAGGCCGAGGGCAAGTGCAATGAACAAAACGATGGAGATTCTCTTCATTTTTTTCCGGATTGATTTGCAAAATAACGCATTTTTTTCGGAATTATTTCCCATCTTTGCAAATAATTTTTGCCTAAATGCCCACATGGAGGTACGCAAGCCTGATATTGACGATAGCTGGTACAGGGTGTTGAAACCCCAGTTCGACGCTCCGTACTTTTCCGACCTGAAATCTTTTTTGGTGGAGGAGAAACGGCATTATGCCGTGTACCCTCCCGGTCCGTTGATTTTCAATGCCTTCAACCTGACTCCCTTCGACAAGGTGAAGGTGGTCATCCTCGGACAGGATCCCTATCACGGACCGGGTCAAGCCCACGGCTTGTCGTTCTCGGTGCCCGATGGGGTGCCTTTCCCGCCCAGTCTGCAGAACATCTTCAAGGAGTTGCACAACGACCTGGGCATCCCGATGGCCCGTTCCGGCAACCTCGAGAAATGGGCCAGGGAAGGCGTGCTGCTCTTGAACGCCTCGCTCACCGTGCGCGCCGGCCAGGCGGCTTCCCATTCACGCCATGGCTGGGAACAGTTCACCGATGCGGCCATTCGTGCCCTTTCGGAGCAGCGGGAACACCTCGTATTCATCCTATGGGGCAACTACGCCATCGCCAAACAGGCCTTGATAGATCCCTTCAAGCATCTGATCCTAAAGTCCGTGCATCCGTCTCCCTTGTCGGCAAGCCGCGGCTTCTTCGGCTGCCATCATTTCTCCCAAACTAATGCCTATTTGATGCAACATGGTGTTGAACCCATCGATTGGTCCCTGTAGAGATACGATGCATTCCCTTTCCCAAACCGTTTTGAATCCTAAATCTTTGAATCATTCAATGAAACAGATCGTTTTTGCCACCAACAACAAGAACAAACTGCGTGAGATGCGCGAAATCATGGACGGCCTCTATGAGGTCTTGAGCCTCGAGGAAATCGGCTGCCATGAGGATATTATCGAGGATGCCGACACCATCGAAGGCAATGCCAAGATCAAGGCGGACTTTGTCACAAACAGATTCCATGTGGACTGCTTCGCCGACGATACGGGGCTGGAGGTGGAGGCGCTGGGAGGCGCTCCGGGCGTGTATTCGGCCCGTTATGCCGGTGAACACTGCAGCTATCAGGACAACGTAAACAAGCTGCTGGAGGCCCTGAAAGGGGCCGGAAACCGCAAAGCGGCCTTCCGTACTTGCATCGCGCTGAACCTTGACGGCAAATCCTATTACTTTGAAGGCCGCTGCGACGGACACATCACCGAGGTGCAGCGGGGTACCGACGGCTTTGGCTACGATCCCGTTTTCCAACCCGATGGCTTTGACCAGACCTTTGCCGAGATGGGGCATGAAGGGAAAAACGCCATCAGCCACCGGGGACGCGCCACCCAGAAGCTGATCGCTTTTCTGAAACAAGTCGAATAGAAACCATCAGGGCTGCCGGAAGGCAGCCCTGATCACTTTCAAATTTTTTCTCTCAGCATCTGCATGGCCTTGGGCAGGCCGTCCGCATTGCGTCCACCCGCCGTGCAGAGTGTCTTTTGGCCGCCGCCACCGCCTTGGATCTCCTTGGCCACCTCACGGATGAGTTTGGTCGCATCCAAGCCTTTGGCTTCGGCGTAGGCGTCGGGGAGGAGCAGGCAGAGCGAGGGCTTGCCTTCGCTGACCGCGCCGAGGATGGCGAGGGCGTTGGGATCGGCTTGCTTGAGCATCAACGCGATGTTGCGGAGCTGGTCGCCGGTGCACTTCAGCTGGTCCACCACCAGATGGCACCCTTCATGGTCGACGGCCTTGGAAAGCAGCTTCTCGGCAGTGTCCTGGGCCTTTTCCTGCATCAGGTGCTCCACCTCCTTGCGCAAGGCGCTGTTTTGCTCGCTGAGGGCCGCGACACCCTTGGCCAGGTCGTTTGCCTTGACGGTCTCACGGATCTGTCCGATGAGGTCGAGCTGCTCGTCGAGATAGTCTTCCACCGCCTCGCCGGTGATGGCCTCGATGCGTCGGATTCCCGCGGCGATGGCCGCCTCGCTGACGATCTTGAAGGAACCGATGTTGCCGGTGGCGCTGGTGTGACAACCGCCGCAGAGCTCCATGGAGAAGTCCTTGTCGAAGACCACCACGCGTACCTTGTCGCCGTATTTCTCTCCAAACAGCGCCGTGGCGCCCATGGCCTTGGCTTCGTCGATCGGAAGTTCGGCATACGTCACATTCGGGATGTTTTCGCGGATTTTACGGTTGACGATCTTTTCCACCTGGCGGAGCTCCTCGTTGGTCATCTTGGCGAAGTGGCTGAAGTCGAAGCGCAGACGCTGGTCGTCGACCAACGAACCCTTCTGCTCGACATGGCTGCCCAACACCTGCCTTAAGGCGGCATGCATCAGGTGGGTGGCGCTGTGGTTGTTGGCGATGCGCTGGCGGCGTTCCATGTCGATGGTGGCCGTGAAGGCCACCTCGGGGTTCTGCGGCAGCTGCTCGGTGATGTGGATGACGAGGTTGTTCTCCTTGACGGTGTTCACGATCTTGATGGTCTCGTTCTCGGACGTCAAGGTGCCGGTGTCGCCCACCTCACCGCCCATCTCAGCATAGAACGGGGTCTTGTCGAGGACGATCTCGAAGTGGGTCTTTTTCTTGGCAACCACCTCGCGGAAGCGCAGGATGTGGCTCTCGCAGCTCATGTCGGTGTAGCCGACAAACGTGGTGGGTTGTTCGCTTTCGTTCACCACTACCCAGTCGCCGTTGGCTTTCTCGGCGGCCTTGCGGGAGCGGTTCTTCTGCTCCTCGAGGTTGACCTTGAAGCCTTCCATGTCGACGTTGATGCCCTTCTCGGAGGCCATCAGCTGGGTCAGGTCGATGGGGAAGCCGTAGGTGTCGAACAGCTCGAAGGCGAAGTTGCCGTCGATGTCCTGGCCGGGATGCTGTTCCACATAGCCTTCAAAACGCTTGATGCCCTGTGCCAGGGTGCGCAGGAACGAGGCTTCCTCTTCGCGGATGACCTTGCCTACGAGTTCCTGTTGTGACTTGATCTCGGGGTAGTTGTGCTCCATCTGCTGCACCAGGATGGGCAGGAGCTGGCACACGAACGGCTCTTCGAAGCCGAGGAAAGTGAAGCCATAGCGTACGGCACGGCGCAACACGCGGCGGATGACATAGCCGGCGCCGTTGTTCGAGGGCAGCTGTCCGTCGGCAATGGCGAAGCTCACGGCACGCAGGTGGTCGGCGATGACACGCATGGCCACGTCGGTCTTCTCGGCCTTGCCGTATTCAATGCCCGACTTCTTGGCGATGGCTTGGATGATGGGCTGGAACACGTCGGTGTCGTAGTTCGAGGTCTTGCCTTGCAGCACACGGACGAGGCGTTCGAAGCCCATGCCCGTGTCGACGTGCTTGGCAGGGAGTTCCACCAGATGGCCGTCGGCCATGCGGTTGTATTGCATGAACACGAGGTTCCAGATCTCGATCACCTGTGGGTCGTCCATGTTGACGAGGTCGCGACCAGCCACTTGCTTGCGGGCTTCGTCGTCGCGCAGGTCGATATGGATTTCGGAGCAGGGACCGCAGGGGCCGGTCTCGCCCATCTCCCAGAAATTGTCTTTCTTGTTGCCGTAGATGATACGGTCTTCGCTCACATGCTCTTTCCAGTAGCCGTAGGCTTCCATGTCGGCAGGCTGCCCGTCTTTCTCATCGCCGCCGAATACGGTGACGTAGAGGCGGTTCTTGTCGATCTTCACCACCTCGGTAAGGTACTCCCAGGCGTAGGCGATGGCCTCTTTCTTGAAGTAGTCGCCAAACGACCAGTTGCCCAGCATTTCGAACATGGTGTGGTGGTAGGTGTCGTGGCCCACTTCTTCCAAGTCGTTGTGCTTGCCCGATACCCGGAGGCATTTCTGGGAGTCGGCGGCACGTTTCCACTTCGAAGGCTGGTTGCCCAGGAAGATGTCTTTGAACTGGTTCATGCCAGCGTTGGTGAACATCAGGGTCGGGTCGTTTTTGACGACGATGGGTGCCGAGGGCACAATGGCGTGCTCCTTGGAGCGGAAGAAATCCAAGAAGCTATTTCTGATTTCGTAAGCGTTCATCGATGTACTTTCTAGTTCTAAAAAACTGCAAAGTTAGGCTTTTTTTTATAATTTTGTGCAGTTTTGAGTAGGAATGTCCAAACAGAAGTACGTATATAACTACAAGACCCTGAGTTATGAGCGTTTTGAGGAGCCGACACGCAAGCGTGTCGGCCGGGTGGTCCTGTTCCTGCTCTCCACTGCGGTCTTCGCCTTCCTGTTGGTGCTGCTGTTCTACGCCTTCTTCGGATCGCCCAAGGAGAAAGCCCAAGCAAGGGAGATCGATTTCCTGAAGTTGCAGTACGAGCTCCTCGACGAACGAATGGAGCAGATGAACGCCGTGTTGGCCGACCTGGAGCAGCGCGACGACAACATCTACCGGGTGATCTTCGAGGCGGAGCCCATTCCCGACTCGGTGCGTATGGCGGGCCTCGGTGGGCCGGACCGTTACGCGTCCCTGTATGGCCATACGTATTCCGATCTCGTGCTCCATGCCTCCCGCAAGCTCGACCGGGTGGCCAGCCAGCTTTACGAGCAGTCCAAGTCGTACGACGAGGTGTTCGCCATGGCCAAGAACAAGACCAAGATGCTGGCCTGCATTCCTGCCATCCTTCCCCTCAAACAGGCCGATATCTGGCACATCTCGTCTTATTTCGGCTACCGTTCCGACCCCATCTACAAGGTCTCGAAGTTCCACAGCGGCATCGATTTCGCCTCGGGACTCGGCACCGAGGTGTTCGCCACGGGCGACGGCGTGGTGGAAAAGGCGGAACAGAACTACTGGGGCTACGGCAACCTGATCACGGTCGACCACGGCTACGGCTACAAGACCCAATACGCGCACCTCTCCAAGTTCGGCGTGGAGCCGGGGCAGCAGGTGAAACGCGGCCAGGTGATCGGCTATGTCGGCAGTACGGGCAAGTCCACCGGAACCCACCTCCATTACGAGGTGCTGAAGAACGGTGAAGCCACCGATCCCATGCATTTCTTCTTCAACGACTTGACGCCTGAAGAATACGAGAATATCTTAAAACAAGCGGAAAACCCTTCAATCACAATGGATTAGACTATGGAAGAGAACAAAAGCGGCAAATACTATTACAGCATCGGCGAAGTGGCCGACATGTTTGGGGTCAACACCTCGATGATTCGTTATTGGGAGAATGAGTTCGACGTGCTCCGTCCCCGCAAGAACAAGAAAGGCAACCGGCTGTTCACCGAACGGGATGTCCGTTACGTCCACATCATCTACCATCTCACCAAGGAGAAAGGCTATACCTTGGCCGGGGCCAAGATGGCGTTGAAGGAAAAGTTTTCCGAATACGAGGAACGGGTGATCCTGTTGGAGACCTTGGGCAAGACCCGGAAGTTCCTGGCGGAGCTGGACCAGTCCTTGGCCAAGGTCAGCGCCCAGCACGGGCATTGAGGCTCGCGACGGTGTAGTTGCGCCATTTTTCGATCACCGCGGCCAGGTCGTCGGGGAGGTCGGAGGTGAACAGCATTTCCTTTCCGGTGGTGGGATGCACAAAGCCCAGCTCCTTGGCATGGAGGGCGTGTCGGGGCATCAGCCGGAAGCAGTTTTCGATGAATTGTTTGTATTTTGAGAAGGTGGTGCCTTTGAGGATCACATCGCCTCCATAGGTCGCGTCGTTGAAGAGTGGATGGCCGATGTATTGGGAATGGACACGGATCTGGTGGGTGCGTCCTGTCTCCAGGCGGTATTCGTTCAGGGTGACGTAGCCGAACCGCTCCAGGACGTGCCAATGGGTGATGGCCTCCTTGCCGTGGTCGCCGTTGGGATAGACGGTCATCTTGCGGCGGTCGTTGGCGCTGCGGCCGATGTTTCCTACGATGGTGCCTTCGTCTTCGTCGAAGTCGCCCCACACCAAGGCGTGGTAGCGGCGGTGGATGGAGTGCTCGAAGAACTGGTGGGCCAGGATGGCCTGGGCGGTCTCGTTTTTGGCCACGATCATCAGCCCGGTGGTGTCCTTGTCGATGCGGTGGACCAGGTATCCGAAATGGTTCTCGACTGCCTGATGGGTCTGCTCAAAATGATAGGCCAGTCCGTGGAGCAGGGTGCCCTCGAAATTGCCGTGACCGGGGTGGACCACCAGCCCGGCCTGCTTGTTGATGACGATGACATCCGCATCTTCGTAGACGATGTTGAGCGGAATCTCCTGGGGGGTGATGTTGATCTCCCGTGGAGGATAGCTGAACACGATGGAGATGACATCGTTGGGCTTTACCTTGTAGTTCTGCTTGACCGCCTTGTCGTTGACCAGGATGTTGCCGGCCTTGGCTGCGTTCTGCACGCGGTTGCGTGAGATGTTCTGGATATGGTTGGTCAGGAACGTGTCGATGCGTTCCTGGGCCTGGCCTTTGTCCACCACGATGCGGATGTGCTCATAGAGTTCCCCGCTCTCGTCTTCGGAGGGATCGTTCTCCAACAGGTCGTCCAATCGTTCTTCGCTCATTGCCTGATGCTGATTTTTTGGTGCATTGCCTTGCCGTCGGCGGTGATGATGCGTACGAGGTAGAGGCCGTCGGGAAGCCCGTTCAGGCTGATCTCAGGTGCAAAGGCGGTCTCGACCACCTTGCGTCCGGTCAAGTCGAAGAGGATGACGGAACGGCCCTGCGCAACGCCTTCGATGTGAAGCACCTCGGAGGCGGGGTTGGGATAGAGCCGCAGTGTGGTCTCAGAAGGCTCGTCCACGCCGATGAAATACCGGGCGCCCACCACCGGACGGATCATGATGGAACCCGCCTTGGCGCTTTGCTGCCACGAGCCCGTGGAGTTGTAGAAGTTATACTGGGCATTGTCGTTCGAGCCGTCGAAGCCGACATTGATGATGCCGGAGCCTTGCTGCTCGATGCCCACATAGAAACGACCGTTCAGGCGCACCGGCTGGTCGAAGGCGTAATAGACGAAGCGGTACAGGCCGTCTTCCCATTTCGGCTTCCGGTTGGAGAGGCGGTAGATCTCCTCGCCGGGTTTGCCGTTGTTGTCTTTCCAGACCACGATGTTGAAGTATTTGTCGTTGGCATTGTTCAAGGTGTGGTTGAAGAGGATCTGGACCCCTTGCAGCGTATCAGGCATCGAGACCTCATATTGTATGGCAAAGGAACTGCTCGCGGGTTCCACGCCGTAACCCATCTCGGGGATGCCGTCGTCGTAGGCGAAATAGTTGTAGAATCCCTGTTGGGTGCAAAGGGAATCGACCAAGGGCGGATTGACGCTGTTGTCAACCAGGTAGTGACGGATCAGGAACGAGGTGGAGTCGGCGGGGGTGTCGATGGTAAACAGCACGTCCACCTTGCCGGTCTTCGCTTGGCAGAGCGCCCCGGCTTCCATCGGGAAGGTCTCGGTTTCCGAAGTGAAGTGCTGGTAGCCCTCCACCTGGTCGATGGTGTAGTGGTATCGTGCGTTGTGGGGCTGGTCGTCGAGGTTGGAAAGCTCCAGGGGGAACTCGTTGCGGATGTTGGCGGTGGGGTTGGTGCAGTAATGACGGTAAGGCATCGAACGGTAGCGCTTCAAGAAACTGGGCGTCGCCCCGGTGAAGCAGAGCTTCGGATAGCCGGTGTCGGTGCGGCGCCGGTTGCGGTCCAGGTACACCACGTCGAGGTTCCAGTTGTCTTCGTTGCCGCGGTAGGTGGGCAATGCCTGGCTGACGATGCTGGCGTAGTTGTAGAAACGGAAGACAAATCCGCTGACGAAATACTGCGTGTCGACGATGGGGATCATCACCTGCTTGAAGTACTGGCCATCGTTTTGTTCCAAGAACGCCTCGAGCGTTTGTCCGGGGGCGCTCCATACGCTGTGCCAGGCCGTGTCCAGGTCGTGGACGATGCCGAACTCCAGCACCAGCGAGTCGTTGGCCTCGGGTGCGTTGCCATTACCCTGTGGCTGGTAGAAGAAGCTCAAGTAGAGCGAGTCGGCAGGCGTTAACGGGCGTGGCTCGGGGGTGAACACCGAGTCGAGCCGAATCAGGTTCGAGGTGAGGTATTCTGCAATGAATGGATTGCTGATGGCGTAGTCATAGACGCGTCCCTCGGCATCGAGCACGTCGAGCGTGGCGGCGTTGCGGGTGATGGGGTGGAGGGGGAAGCCCGGGTTGACGTATGCGTTGCGGTCGGCCCATTTCTGGGCGTCGGGGTAGTTCCACGAGCTCGAGAAATCGTCGTAGAACGGCAGGGTCAGCACCTGGCTGTCGCGGGTATGGAGCGTCGCTTCCTGATCGGGACGGGCCCATCCTGTGAGGACCTCCTGAGCGGTGAGGCAGCGTGGGAACAGGCCGCACAACAGGGCTGCCAGGGTCCATTTAAAAATCGTCTTCATAGCTTTCATCGTCTTCTTCAATGTCTTGTTGTGTTGCAGCGATGGAATCGTTGATCGCCGCCAGCGAATCGAGCACCGCCTGGCGCTCCTTGGCGTTGGTGAGGGAGTCTTCGGCCAGCATCTTGTTCCGCTCCTTGTCGAAGTCGAACTTCTTGCTGGAACGGTACCACACATCGACGAAGGTGCCGGGCTTGACCGAGCCCTTGCTGTAGGGCGGCTCCATCTTGTACACCTTCATGTACTGGATGCTGTCTTTGTCTTCGAAAGTCTCGTTGCCGAGGTTCAGCCCAGCCATGTTGAGGATGTGCTGCACGTCTTCGGCCTGGGTGTCGTAGAGCTTGGGCAACTTGGTGTTCCGACGGTCGGTTCCCAGACCCACATAGAGGGTGATCTTGCTTCCCTTGACGAGTTCCGTACCGGGTTTGATCACCTTGCCATTGTAGTGTTGCTCGCAGATGGCGTTCCGTGCGAAATGGTCGGTATATACCAGTTCCTTCACCAGCAGGCCGCTCGATTCGAGCAATACCAAGGCCTGGCGCAGGGAGAGGTTGTTCAGGTTCGGCATCGTGGTGCGTTCAGGGGTCTTGGCCACGATGATGTAATACACGTTGCGGCCGTGTTTCACCTTGGCCTGGGGCAAGGGATCCTGCTGGACGATGGTGCCGGGTGCCTCCGTCTTGGAATAGATGCTGTCGACCAGGATGAAGTGATAGGATCGGCCATAGAGGTCTTCCACTTGCTCGATGGTCATGCCACTGAAATCAGGTAGTTCATAAACCTTTCCGTGCCGTGTGTAAACGTTTAATAATTTGATCGTTAACCACAACAGGACGAAGCTGAGCACGATGATGGCCAACAGGTGGATATAGAATTTCTTTTGTTTTAGAAACTGGAGTTTGCCCATATTTACTAATTTAGCAGGCAAATTTAGAAAAAAATTTTGAAGAACATGAAGAATGTGGCTATTGTTTGTGGCGGCGACTCGGGAGAATTCGAGATTTCCGTCAAGAGTGCCCAGGTGGTGAAAAACAACCTGGATCCGGAACGCTATGATTCCAAGATTGTCGTGGTATCCAAGAAAGGCTGGTACGGCCTGCTGAAAGACGGTACCCGCGTGGAGGTCGACAAGAACGATTTTTCCATTCAGGTTCACGGCCATAAGATGAAGTTCGATGTGGCTTTCAATGCCGTGCATGGTGAGCCGGGCGAGAACGGGCCGCTTTCGGGCTACCTGGAGCTGCTGGGCATCCCCTGCACCTCGTCGGGCCTGACTACCTGTGCCCTTACCTTCCACAAGGACTTTTGCAAGCGTCTGGTGGCTTCGTACGGTGTCAACGTCGCGCCATCGGTGCTGATCAACGAAGGCGAGAAATACGATGCTGAGGCCATCATCAAGGAGTTGGGCTTGCCGCTGTTTGTCAAACCCACCTGCAACGGGTCGAGCGTGGGCGTGTCGAAGGTGAAGACGGCCGAAGAGCTGGTCCCTGCCATTTACACGGCTCGGGCGGCGGGCCGTCAGGTGATGTGCGAACAGTTTGTCGATGGACGTGAGTTCGGATGCGGGGCCATGGAGTATCAGGGCAAGATGATGGTGTTCCCGCTGACCGAGATCTGCAGCAAGAACGAGTTCTTCGACTATGAGGCCAAATATACCGCAGGCAAATGCGAGGAAGTGACGCCTGCCCAGGTGGACGAGGCGATCGAGATCGAGATCAAGGCCACGACGGCGATGCTGTATGAGAAGCTGGAGTGCAAGGGCTTTGTGCGCATGGACTACATCGTCAGCGACGAAGGCGTGTTCTTCATCGAAGCCAACATCGTCCCCGGCATGTCGGAGGCGAGCATCATTCCCTCCCAGGCCCGTTGCTTCGGCTTGACGCTGGGCAAGCTTTTCGACATGGCGATTGAAAACGCCTTGAACCGTTGAAAGGCCCTAGGAATAAGGAAGGGGGCGGTCCGACCGGACCGCCCCCTTCTTCATTTTAAGGATCCTTGGCCGATTAAACGGTAAGGATGTCTTTCGATTTCAGTTCCGTCAGCTCGTCGATCTTCTTGACGAATTTGTCGGTGAGTTTTTGGATTTCTTCCTGAAGGAGCTTGGACTCGTCTTCCGAGATGGTGTCCTTCTCGAGTTTCTTGGCTTCGTCGTTGGCGTTGCGGCGGATGTTGCGGATACCGACCTTGGCGTCTTCGGCAGCCGTCTTGGTGCGCTTGACCAGCTCACGGCGGCGTTCCTCGGTCAACGGGGGCACGGCCACACGCAGCAGTTCACCGTTGTTGATGGGGTTGAAGCCCAGGTTGGCGTTCTGGATGGCCTTGGCGATGTTGTTCAGCGCGCTCTTGTCGAAGGGGACCACCACGATCATGCGGGCGTCGGGGCAACCGATGTTGGCGGTTTGCTCGATCGGGACGGTGGCGCCGTAATATTCAACCATCACGCCATTCAGCATGGCTGGGCTGGCCTTTCCTGCTCTGATGCCCTGGAATTCGTGCTCCAAGTGCTTGATGGTGTTGTCCATGCTCTCAGAGGCTTCGTCTAATACAAATTGAGATTCGTCTGTCATGTTGTTCAAGGTTTTGGATGCAAAAATAGCGAAATGATGAAAATATTGTCGTTTCCTTTCAAAAAAAATCAAAGCGGTTCATAGAGTCCGGTGAGTCGTCTGTTGAACCGGGTACAATAGTAGTCGATTCGCTCTGCAATCATCGTGCCTTTTTGTTGGTCCCAAAGGAAGATTTTGATGGTCTTGCCTTGGGGCGGGAAGCGCTTCTCGTCGAAACGGATGGCGTTGACCAGGTGGTTGGTGCCGGGCAGGAGGGCACCTTGGTCGTTGCCGCCATGCCACAGCAGCACCGAGTCGGTGGCCTTGTCGCGCACCTCCATCACCAGGATACATTGCTGGATGGTATCGTTGGTGCGGATGGTGGCGGCTGCGCCGAGCAGGTCGGTGTGGGGGTCGAGGGAGTCGCCGTCGAGGAAGAGGGGCTTGCCCCATTCCATGTTGGTGAAGGCAAAGGGTTGCTCCGAGAGCGGGTGCAACAAGGAGGTCGCTCCGGCGACGGAGTCTCTTGAGAGGGTCATATAACGTGAGGTGAACCAAGTGTCTTCGTGGACCAGCCAAGGATAGTAGGCTACGGCCTGGGCCTCCCAGGCGGGGTCGCCGTAGTCGGTCCATCCGAACCCCAGCATCGGGCTGTCGTTCCGTTGGAGCCAATGCCGGAAGTCCCCGAGGTTGTCTTCGTAGTCGAAGATGGTGCGGTCCTTGATTCCGGCTTGGGCCTGATAGTACTCCGGCACCTTGGCCGATTCGGTGAAGGTGACGAAGCGGATGCCTTGGAGGTCTTCCTGGTCCTGCTGCATGCGCTGGGCGATCTGGTCGTAGCCTTGATGGTACATCAGGTCGTAATGCTGGCGGTTGGTGATCAGTGTCATGGCGCCGATGAACAGGATGGCCAGCACGGCGATTGCCGTCTCGATCTTGGTCATGGAGTTGTTCCGGTGGAACGAGAGGGCGGCCAGGACGAGGAAGGGGTAGCAGAACAGCATCGTGCTGTATTGGATGATGGGCTCTCGCAACAGCGAATACACGAAAGCGAGCGCAAACACGATGACGAACCAGGCGACGGGCGCCCAACGGATGGGCTTGCGCCGTTTCTCAGGCTTCTGCAGGATGAAGGGAAGGACGATGAGCAGTCCTACCGCAAACATGAAGAGCGGGGCGTAGTTCATCGTGTATCGCAGGAAGTCGGGGAGGAAAGAGAGCTCGGGCCTGGCGAGCCAGCCGCCGATGCCACCGTTGACGAAGGTCTGATGGTAGAAGATCGGCAGGTGAGGGGCGTAGAGGATCAGGGCGCCAAGGCCGCCGAGCCAGTAGGCGAGGCGGCGTTCCTTTTTCAGGAAGAACAGTCCGGTCAGGAAGATCAAGCCTGCCTGGGCGGCGGAAAAGTTGTGTGCCAGGGCAGATAGACAAGCGGCGACCGCAAAACCGATCACCGTGCCGACAGAAGGCTTCTTCAAGTCGAACAGGATCTTGTTCCAGAAGAAGGTCGTCAACAGCACGAAGAAAAGCCCTGCCGCATAGGGCCGGGCCAGCTGGCTGTAGAACACCGTGAACTGGCTGACGGCGAAGATGGCAGCGCCCAATAGGCCTACTTTTCTGTTAAACCACTGTTTTCCAATTACATAGATCAAAAAGACCGAGCCGATGCCCATCAAGGCAAAGGGCAGCTTCACCCAGAACTCATTCCATCCGACCAGTTTGGTCCAATAATAAAGAAAAGACTGAACTCCGGCAGGATGACCGTCCATCTTGATTCCGTATTGGATCAAGTCATGGAAACTATCGAATTTAAGCCGGAACAAGGCACTGAACTCGTCGTGCATGAAGGGTACCTGTCCCAGCTTCCACAACCGCAGCACGGCCGCCACCAGCAGGATCACCCCCAACAGGAGGTAATCCAGCTTGCGACTGGTCTCGTTACGGACCGTTCTCAGATGATGTTTCCTTTTCATTTCTTTGACCCAGAGGTTGCCTGTCGGCAACCCCGTGACTGCCGATAGGACGACCCCTACAGGGGCGTTTCTTGCAGTTTTCCTACTTGGTTACAAGGGTTCCAATATGTTCCCCTTGGAGCACCTTAAGCAGGTTGCCTCGGGTATTCATGTCGAACACGTACATCGGCATGTTGTTTTCTTTGCACATGGTGAAGGCGGTCATGTCCATCACCTTGAGGTTGCGGCTGTAGGCCTCGTCGTAGGTGAGTTGGCTGAACTTCGTCGCGGTGGGGTCCTTCTCGGGGTCGGCGGTGTAAATGCCGTCCACACGGGTGCCCTTCAGGATGATGTCGGCCTTGATCTCCACGGCGCGGAGGGCGCTGCCGGTGTCGGTGGTGAAGAAGGGATTGCCCGTGCCGGCGCCCATAATGACGATGTGGCCATCTTCCAACAAGCGGATCGCCTTGGCACTGCTCATCGTGTCGGCGATGCGGTCGATGTAGAGGCCGGAGAGCAGGGTGGCCTTTTGGCCTTTGCCTTGCAGGGTGGATTGCATGGCCATGGAGTTGATGACGGTGGCGAGCATGCCCATGTAGTCGCCTTGGATGCGGTCCATGCCTTGCGAGGCGCCTTGCAATCCGCGGAAGATGTTGCCGCCGCCGATGACGATACCGATCTGCACGCCGGTCTTGGCGGCTTCGATGATCTCGTCGGCATATTCGTTCAGACGTTGCGGGTCGATGCCATATTGCTGGCTGCCCATCAGGGCTTCGCCGCTAAGTTTCAATAATACTCTGTTGTATTTCATGGTAAATAGGTTGGTTTTTCATTCTTCTTTTTTGGCTCGTTTGGAATCCCAGATCATGTAGATGATGATCACGATATACATGGCCAAGGCGATGAGGCCGGCCAGCGGGGTCTCGTTGAAGAAGCCGCCGTCGGCGGTGCGGGCCATCAGATCGACGTTGGCGAACTTCAGGATGGCGCTGACCACGCCCATGAGGGCGCCGCCGGCGATGAAGCCCGAAGCGATGAGGGTACCCCGGTTGTAACGGGCGTCGTTGAGGGCCTTGTCCTTGCTGCGAGAGCTGACAAACCAGGAGATGGCGCCGCCGATGAGCAACGGGATATTCAGGTCGATGGGGATGAACATACCCAAGGCGAACGGCAGTGCCGGCACCTTGCAGAAGTTGAGGATCAGGGCGATGGCGGCACCGATGCCGTAAAGCAGCCAGGGTGCATTGCCGCCCGACATCATGGGCTCGATGACGGCTGACATGGCGTTGGCTTGGGGCGCGACTAGCGCACCTTCTCCCACAAAGCCGTAGGCCTTGTTGAGGATCATGATGACGCCGGCCACGGTAGCGGCGGCCACAGCGACGCCGACAAACTTCCAAAGCTCTTGTTTCTTGGGTGTTGTGCCAATCCAGTAACCCACCTTCAAGTCGGTGATGAAGGCTCCGGCTACGGCCAAGGCGGTGCAGACCACGCCGCCGATGATCAAGGTGGCGCTCATGCCTTGCGGTCCGGTCAAGCCGGCGGCCACCATCACGATGGAGGCCAGGATCAAGGTCATCAGGGTCATGCCGCTCACGGGATTGCTGCCCACGATGGCAATGGCGTTGGCGGCCACGGTGGTAAACAGGAAGGCGATGACGGCCACGACCAAGATGCCAATCAAGGCGTGCCATACGTTATGGACGACGAAGAGCCAGAAGAACAGGAAGGTGATGATCAACACGGCCACGATGCCGATGACCACGAACTTCATGGGGATGTCCTGCTGGGTGCGCTCCACCACCTCTTTGGGTCCTTTCTTGCCCTTGAATTCGTTTGCGGCAAGGCTCACCGACGACTTGATGACGCCCCATGACTTGATGATGGAGATGATGCCGGCCATGGCGATGCCGCCAATGCCGATATGGCGTGCGTAGTCCTTGAAGAGCTGCTCGGGAGCCATCTCGCCAATGGTCTGGGCCACGCCCGTGTTCATCAAGTCGATGATGCTGTCGCCCCAGATGAGGTTCATGCCGGGGATGATGATGAACCATACCAGCATGGAGCCACAGCAGATGATGAAGGCGTATTTCAGGCCGATGATGTAACCCAAACCGAGCACGGCAGCACCGGTGTTCACCTTGAACATCAGCTTGGCCTTGTCGGCTACGGCGGCGCCCCAACCCATCATGCGGGTGGTGATGGTCTCCGACCACCAGCCGAAGGTGGAGACAATGAAGTCGTACAGACCGCCAATCAAGCCGCTGACGACGAGTAGCAACGAGTCCTTGCCCTTCTTTTGTCCGCTGACCAGCACTTGGGTGGTGGCGGTGGCTTCGGGGAAGGGGAACTTGCCATGCTGTTCCTTCACGAAATACTTGCGGAAGGGGATGAGGAACAGGATGCCCAGGATGCCGCCCAGCAAGGAGGCGATGAACACCTGCCAGAAGTTGATCTCGATCTGGTAGCCCTTGCCTTGCAAGATGTAGAGGGCGGGCAGGGTGAAGATGGCGCCGGCCACCACGCCACCCGAGCATCCACCGATGCTTTGGATGATGACGTTCTGCGACAGAGCGTCGTTCTTGCGGGCCAGACCCGTCAGGCCGATGGCGATGATGGCAATCGGGATGGCGGCCTCAAACACCTGTCCGACTTTCAGGCCGAGGTAGGCCGCGGCCGCTGAGAACAGGATGGTCATCACCAGGCCGATGCACACCGACCATACCGTAACTTCTTGGTACTTCTTGTTTTTCGAGAGTATGGGCTCATACTCTTCGCCCGGTTTCAGTTCGCGTTGTGCGTTCTCGGGCAGCTTGAATTGGTCGTTTTCCATTAGGATGAAGTGTTGATTTTCAAAGTGAGCAAAGATAACAAAAATGTTGCTTGAAAAAAACCTACAAGTGATTTTTAAAATAATGACAAATTAATTTGTCTATTTGGAAAGTTTACTTTACTTTTGCGGTGTCAAACCTTAAAAAACAAAGCACTATGAAAAAAAACTATTTGTTTCCTCATTGGTTCAAAGTGATGGGATGGGTATTGTCGATTGCGGCAGTGGTTGGGTATATTTGTATTAATGAATTGGATATCAAAATGCCTGCCTTGTATTTAGATGTCCTTTTCGATGATGACAACGAAGGAGGCTTCTTTCGGATGGCTAACACGAATATCCTGTCCATCGCTATGCCTTTGTTGACGATTGGATTATTGTTTATTGGCTTTTCGAAAGAAAAAGTTGAGGATGAGTTTGTGCATTATCTCCGTGCCCAAAGCCTCATTTGGTCTACCTACGTCACGGCGACGCTGTTTATCATCGCCACTTTGCTCATTTATGGAATCACCTATATCTATGTGCCGTATCTGGTGTTTTTCGTCTTCCTCATCTTGTTTATCATCAAGTTCAAAATTGCGTTGTACCGTTTTAACAAAGGAGGCGCACAATGAAGAACCGTTTGAAAGTGGCCCGCGCTGAAATGGACCTCACACAAGAGGATTTGGCGCAACGTATTGGCGTAAGTCGTCAGTCGATAAATGCCATAGAGACAGGAAGGTATGTGCCCTCCACGGTGTTGGCTTTGAAGATGGCGCAGGTATTCGGGAAAAGCGTCGAGGAACTCTTTATGTTGGAAGAGGATGATTGATGGAGAAAAAAATGCCACCCCGTGGAGGGTGGCATTTTCCATCAATAGGAATTCTGTCGTTCTATTCCTTATTTGGCGAAGCTCACCGCACGGGTCTCGCGGATCACCGTGATCTTGATCTGGCCCGGATAGGTCATCTCGTTCTGGATCTGCTTCGAGAGATCGTAGGCGATGCGGTCGGCGTCTTGGTCGGTCACCTTGTCGGCACCCACGATGACGCGCAACTCACGGCCAGCCTGGATGGCGTAGGTCTTGACCACGCCCGGATAGCTCATGGCCATCTCCTCCAGCTTGTTGAGACGCTGGATGTAAGCCTCGACGACCTCGCGGCGGGCGCCAGGACGGGCGCCGGAGATGGCGTCGCACACCTGGACGATGGGGGCGATGAGGGTGTCCATCTCGATCTCGTCGTGGTGGGCGCCGATGGCGTTGCACACGTCGGGTTTCTCCTTGAACTTCTCAGCGACTTTCATACCCAGGATGGCATGCGGCAGCTCTTCTTCGTTTTCGGCCACCTTGCCAAGGTCGTGGAGCAAGCCGGCGCGTTTGGCGGTCTTGGGGTTCAGGCCCAGTTCGGCGGCCATGGTGGCGCTCAGCTTGGCCACTTCGATGGAGTGCTGGAGCAGGTTCTGTCCGTAGGACGAACGGTATTTCATGCGGCCGATCATCTTGATGAGGTCGGCAGCCATGTTGTGGATGCCGAGGTCGATGACGGTGCGCTTGCCGGTCTCGATGATCTCTTGCTCGACTTGTTTCTCGACTTTGTGGACCACCTCCTCGATGCGGGCGGGGTGGATGCGGCCGTCGGTGACCAGCTTCTGGAGCGACAGGCGGGCAATCTCGCGGCGGATCGGGTCGAAGCCAGAGAGCAGGATGGCGTCGGGGCTGTCGTCGATGATGATCTCCACACCCGTGAGGGCTTCGAGGGCGCGGATGTTACGGCCTTCACGGCCGATGATGCGGCCCTTGATCTCGTCGTTCTCGATGTTGAACACGCTGACGGTATTCTCAATGGCCGTCTCGGCAGCGGTGCGCTGGATGGTCTCGAGGACCACCTTCTTGGCCACCTGGTTGGCGCTCATCTTGGCGTCTTCGGTGATCTCCTTCACATAGACCATGGCTTCGGCCTTGGCGTCGTCCTTGATGATCTCGATGAGCTGTTCCTTGGCGTCTTTGGCCGAGAGACCGGAGATGGTCTCCAGCTTCTTGGATTCTTCTTCGATAATCTGGTCCAGTTCGGCCTTGCGTTTGTTGAGGGCCTCGTGCTGGGCCGTCACGTTTTGCTGCAGGTTCTGGATTTCCTTGGTCTTGCGTTGGATCTCCTCCATCTTTTGGTTGGCCTGTTGCTGCAGCTGGTTGACCTTGTTTTCGGTCTTCTGCAGCTCGCGTTTGCGTTCGTTACAGGCTTTTTCGTGCTCGTCTTTCATTTGGAGGAACTTTTCCTTGGCCTGGAGAATGCGTTCTTTTTTGATGACTTCGGCTTTCTCCTTGGCTTCTTCAAGGAAGGCGTTCGCTTCTTTGGTCACCGCTTTCCTAAGCAAGGTGGAAGTGATGAAATAGCCCAAGGCCAGACCCAATACGAGGGCTGCGATCGGGATGATGATGGATAGGGTGATGTTGAGTAATAACATTGAAAAATGTGGTTTTACTCGGGAACAGGAGGAAAAGAAAAAAGACTCTGTCTGCCCTTAGGGAAAAGAATAAACCCTGTTCGACACGCTTGTGGTCACCGCGATGCGCAAACGTCCACTGGCACCAAAGTGCTCCCCGAAGGGATGAGGCCTGTTTTTACAGTACACGAGTAAACCGGTTGAATTGTATTTAATGTTGAGTTTACCTGATGCGTTCGGACAGACAGAATCTAAATTTTCAAAGAACCACTATAATGGGTCGCTCAACAGGGCGTTCAGATCGTTGAGCTGTTGTTCCAGATGTTGATCACGGTAAGCAAGCTCCGATTCGTATTTTACGGTGGAGGTGGCGAACTGCAGGGCCGTCATCGACAGCAGGTCCTGGACGTCCTTGAAGGCGTAATGCTTCGAATAGGACTTTACCCGGTCGTTGATCAAGGCCGCGGCCTTCCTCACCTTTTCCTCGTCGGCACGGGCCACCGTCAACTTGTACGACCTGTCGGCAATGACAATATTGATGGTGATCTCTTCCATGGTGCTGGCGTTTTATTTGGCTTACTCCTTGGTGTTCAAAATCGAAACGCACTGATCAATCTCTTTCATCAACTCCTTGATGAGCTTTCTTGCTTCTATTATTCCTTCCTCGTTGTTACCGAGTGCGTTAGCAATTGTTGTTTTGTTTATATTATCGTGCAACTCCTGGTTGGTCCGGACCAATCGCTCGTGTTCTTCGCGAAACGCTTGGTTCTCGCTCGCCAGCCGTCTGTTTTCCTCGATGAGTTGGCGCTGTGCATCAAGGAGTTTCCTCACTTTGACCTCTATCTCGGACAATATGATGCTCAGGTCGGTCATCTCGTTCTCAGACTTCGAATTGTGCTACAAAAATAGCATTTTGTCGGGTCATGGCAATGTTTTTTTTCAAAAAAGTGCAAAAAGATGTATTTTTACGCCCCTAAAACGGAATACGCCATGAAAGTTTTTTATCCCATGATCCTTTCTCTTTTGACCTTGGCTACTGCCTGCTCCCCGAAAAAAACCACCCTTACCTTTTTGGAAACCACCGACACCCATGGTGCCTATCAGGAATGTGCCAACGACGCCGCGTTGATCCGGCAGATGAAAACCAAGCTGGGCGACCATCTGATCCTTCTGGACAATGGCGACAACCTGCAAGGCACGCCTTACCAATACGGTTCGAACCGCGATGCCTCGAATCCCAACCTGGTGTCGGCCTTCCTTAACTATTTCCCTTACGACGTGGTAGGGGTGGGCAATCACGATATTGAGGCGGGACGTGAGGTCTTCGACCGGGTGTTTTCCGAGATGCGGATGCCGGTGGTCTGCGCCAACGTCATCGATGAGGCCACAGGCGATCCCTTTTGGCAACCCTATACGGTCCTCGAACGCGACGGTTTCAAGATCGCCGTATTGGGACTGCTGACGCCCTATGTGGTGACCTGGGTGCCCGATCGGCTGCGGCCGGGCTTGCGCTTCGAGCAGGCGGAGGCCGCTGCGGCGCATTGGGTCAAGGTGATCCAGGAGAAGGAACACCCCGACCTGATGGTGGGACTCTTCCATTCGGGATGGGAACCTCAGGAGCAGAACCTTCCCGAAGACGCGCCCTTGGGTCGCGAGAACGCTACCAAATGGATCGTGCAGAACGTCCCTGGGTTCGACTTGGTTTTTTATGGGCATGACCATCGTGCCCGTGCCGAAAAGGTGTTGAACTGCAATGGCGACACCGTTTGTGTGCTCAACTCGGGCACCCGTGGCGCGAACCTGGCGCAGGCGGAGGTGACCCTCCAACGGAAGGGACGGCCTGAGATCACCATTGGCTTGGTTCCGACGGCCGAGCAGGAACCCGACCCTGGCTTCGAAGCCGTGCTCCAGCCCTATCTCGACCGTGCCGAGGCCTACCAAAACCAAGAAGTGGCCGTGCTTCCCGTCAAGATCTCGCCCGAGGCCGTGTTCCAGGGATCCTGCCTCTGGGTGGACGAGATCCATCGTTGCCAGCTCGACATCGTTGCCGGACTGGGCATGCCCGCCGACCTCTCGCTGGCCGCCCCGCTCAACCGTCGGTTCGAGTTGGAGCCGGGGATGCTGACGGTGGCCGATTTCTTCAAATGGTATCCCTTTGAGAACTCCTTGGCCGTGATGGAGATGACCGGGCGTGATGTGCAGGCCCATCTGGAGTATTCCTACGAGATCCGCAACACCATCTATAACTTCGACGGTGCCGCCGGCATCGACTATGTCATCCATGCCTCGAAGCCATACGGCGAGCGGGTCGTCATCAAGGGGATGTCCGACGGAAGGCCGTTCTCGCCCGATAGCACCTACCGGGTGGTGCTCAACTCGTACCGTTCCATGGGTGGCGGCAACCATTTCGTGAACGGATGCGGCTGGACGCAAGACGAGATCGCCTCGCACCGCATCTGGAACAGTGAGGAAGACCTCCGCTCCTTATTTATTGAATGGGCACGTGAAAAGGGAACCCTCGACGATACGCCGTTGGGGAATTGGTCCATAAAACAATAGAAAAGGATACCCCTACGGGGTGGTTTCAACAGCGCACCCCTATGGTGGGAGGTAAGCGGATGGTATTGGTTCCAGGGGTTTCCCGGAGGGTCAACCCCGTGGTTACCGACAGGATACCCCTACGGGGTGGTTTCAACAGCGCACCCCTACGGGGTGCTGGGTTTAAGGTTTCCAGTTTTTGATGTAGGACATGAACTCGTTCCGCACGCGGAGGTCCGACTTGAAGACCCCGGTGAGGTAGGTGGAGATCATGTAGCCCTCCTTGCGGGCGCCGCGGCTCTCCTTGCACATGTGGCGTCCCTTCATCATCAGGGCCATGCCCCGCGGCGGGTTCTCCTCGCCCAAGGCCTCGGTGAGCACTTCCACCACTTCCTGCACCAAGCGTTCCTGCACCTGCAGCTTCGAGGAGCAGTAGTCGATCACGCGGCCGATCTTGGAGAGCCCCAGGATGCGGCCCTTTTTGTTGGGGATGTAGGCGAACCAGTATTCCCCAAAGAAGGTGCGGCAGTGGTGCTCGCACACGGAGTAAAACGGTCCGTTGTCGATGACCATATTGTCGTAGATGATGCCGTCCTGGCCGTTGGGGAAGGTGGTGATGACGGGCATCTGTTCCGGGTCGTAGCCCCGGAACATCTCTTTGAACATCCGTAACATACGATCGGGGGTGGCCTGCAAACCGACACGGTCTGGGTCATCCCCGATGTATTCGATCAACTCACGGATGGCTTGTTTGGCCTGTTCTTCGGTGATCATTGCTTAGCGTTTCACGATAAATTTCTCGGTCTTCACCTTCTCGTTGTTGACGAAGAAGCTGCAGAAGTAGATGCCGTCCTGCAGGTCGTTCACGGTGAATTCGATCTTGCCTTGGGCACAGTCTGCCATCTGGTGCTTCACTTCCTGACCCAACAGGTTGTAAAGGACGGCCTTGATGGTGCCATGGCCGCCTTGCACATCGAAACGGACGGTGTTGACGGCGGGGTTGGGGTAGGCCTTGCCGAAGCTGGCGGGCGTCTCCACCACGTTTTCCGCATGGTAGGCAAACCAGACCTCGAGGGTGGCGCGGTCTTCGGGTTGTCCGGCGGGATAGGCGTGGTATTTGACCACCGAAGTGCCGGGGATCATGCCGGTTCCCTCAAAAGTGGGGTCGATCTGGTGGTGGAACGAAAGTTCGCCCGGATCCGAAACCGTCCCAGCGGGTACCAGGAGCGGCGGGTCGCTTACAAACACCATCGGCGTGTAGCAATTGCCCCAGCAGAAGGAGTTCTCCGTGCCTTCAACGAGGGAAACCTCCTCCTTCTCGACCACGACGTTGATGTCGTTGGCAGTGAGGTTCTTGATGCCGAGCTTTTCCATGGCGATCTCACCCCATTCGGTGGGGGCGTTGTCGCAGATGACGCGCAGGTTGTTGTCGTAGCCATGGAATGCGGCCTCCTCGTCATAGTAGCCGAATTGCAGCGATTGAGCGGAAAGGAATCCGAACAAGCCGCACAAAGCAATGGATAGTAAAGTTTTTTTGATCATAGTTATGTTATTTTTTTAAATTTGATACTTAAGGGTCTATAATAGACTGCAAAGATGCAAAAAATATTCCATATTCTGCTCGAAAATCTGCTATTTTTGCACAAAAAAGTTGCCATGCGTTTTTTCCATTTTGAAAAGCTCGATTCCACCAACGCCTATCTCCTCCGCTTTGAAGAGCAGGAACGGGTGGACACCGTGGTGTCGGCGTCGGAGCAGGTGGCCGGCAAGGGGATGGCGGACAACACGTGGGAGAGCGCTCCAGGGCAGAACCTCACCTTCAGCATGGGGGTCGACATGTCCTTCATGAAGGCCGCCGACCAGTTCACCCTTTCCCAAGCGGTTCCTTTGGCCTTGCTTGACGTGCTCGACACGGTGCTGCTCCGTGAGCCGTCGATGGCGATGCCCGATGCCCAGCTTTCGGTGAAATGGCCCAACGACCTTTACTACGGTGACCGGAAGCTTTGCGGCATCCTCATCAACAGCACGATTCATGGCGATGCCATGGGGGTGTCGGTGGTGGGCATCGGCCTCAATGTGAACCAGACGCAGTTTCGGGACTGGCCTTCCCATCCCATCTCCTTGAAGGAGATCCTGGGCCATGAGGTGGCACTGCAGCCGTTGCTGGAACGTTTGGTGAACGCGGTGCAACATCGGGTGGCGATGCTACGAATGGAAGAAGGAGCCGACCGTATAGGGTACGAATACCTGAACCGGCTGTACCGTTATCGGCAGTGGGCGCGCTATGAAGTAAAAGGTGAACCCGTTCGGATGTGCATCACGGGAATCGATCCCTTCGGCCGCCTCATGACGGTCGATGAGCATACGCGGGAAGGGGTTTACGACATCAAGGAAATCCGATTCCTTTAGTCTGCTGCCGTCTTTAATGCTGGTCCGACCACGCCTGCGGGTCTTTCCGCCATTCCAGCAGGGATTGCTGGTCTTCCTCGCTGATGTATTTTTCTTCGATGGCCTTGTAGATCAGCGTCTCGTAGTTGGTCAGCGTGTGCAGGGAACATTCCTTGGCTGCGAAGTTTTCCGTTGCGGTGGGCAGCTGGTAGGTGAAGATGGCCACCATGCCCTTGACGACGGCACCCGCCTCGCGGAGGGCATCCACCGCTAGCAGGCTCGACTTGCCGGTCGATACCAGGTCTTCGATGACGACGACCGACTGGCCGGGCTCAACGACGCCTTCAATCTGGTTCTGCATGCCATGCGACTTCTTCTCCGACCGAACGTAGACGAAAGGCAGGCCGAGTTCCTGGGCCACCAGGGCGCCTTGCGCGATGCCTCCCGTGGCCACGCCGGCAATCACGTCCGGCTTGCCGTAGTGTTGCAGCACTTTCTCGACGAACTGCTGGCGGATGAAGGTCCGTACCATGGGATAGGAGAGGGTCACCCGGTTGTCGCAATAGATGGGGCTGTGCAGTCCCGATGCCCAAGTGAAAGGCTGTTTGGGACTGAGTTTGACGGCCTTGATTTGCAAAAGATGCATCGCTAAATTCAATGCGGAATCTTCGTATTTCATAAAATGACTATTTTTGCCGTTGGAACGACGATTGTTATTCAGCTACAAATGTACAAGATTTTTTACGAACAGCAAGCACTGATTTTCCCGAATATCGGGGAAAAGGACCTGATGTTGGATGCAAGTGCCCAACAATTAGAGACATACGAAGTTGAAAAAATCCATCTTTTTCTTCGCCAGTGGCTTTCGCTCTCGCTCAAGGAAGATGTGGTCATCGACGGGGTGCGTCCCGAGGTGCTTTCCGCAGCGCTGTGCCGTACCTTTGTGATGGCGCCCGCCGCCGGAGGGGTCGTCGTTGCCGACGACCGTTTCGCCGCCATCGAGCGGCATGGCATCCCCGACCTGCCCAAGGGCCATGTCGAGGAGGGGGAGGGCTTCCCTGCGGCGGCGCTCCGCGAGGTGGAGGAGGAGACGGGCCTTCAGGGGTTGCACATCCTCCGCCCGTTGCCTTCTTCCTGGCATTGTTACCTATATGAAGACGAATGGCGTCTCAAACAGACGGCCTGGTTCCTGATGGAGGCTGCCGATACGGACCATGTGGCTCCCCAACGGGACGAAGACATCACCGAGGTGGTGTTCCTGGGGCCCGACGATCTCGATTGGTTCCTGCAGCATACCTACCGTTCCCTGGCAGATGCCTTGGGCGATTCCATCCGTGGAATCCTGAAAAAAGAAGCATGAATGGTGGCAGGTCTCATATTTAATCGTACTTTTGCGGGCTCAGGGCTCGCTTGACCAACACGTTTCCCTGAACCAAGTAAACATGAAAAGAATCGCTGTATTCCCTGGGTCGTTCGACCCCATCACCCTTGGCCATCGCTCCATCGTGCTGAGGGCCCTTCCCATGTTCGACGAGATCTATGTTGCCGTTGGCATCAACATGGAGAAACGCACCACCTTCGACTTGCAAGACCGTATCGACTGGTGCAAGGCCGTCTTTGCCGACTATCCCCAGGTGAAGGTGGAGAGCTACGAAGGGCTCACTGCCGACTTCTGCAAGAAGGTGGGCGCCAATGTCATCATCCGTGGCTTGCGTTGCGGCAGTGACTTCGAGTACGAGAACATGATCGGCCATGCCAACAAGCGGCTCCATCCCGAGCTGGAGACCATCTTCCTGCTCACCGAGAGCGAGTTGGTGGGCGTGAGCTCCAGCGTGGTGCGCGACATCTACAAGAACGGCGGCGACACCTCGAAATTCCTGCCTGCAGAGGTGATCTTGCCTGCGAAGAAGTGAGCCTGAAAGGCAATAATTGGGCAGTCGCTCCGTTTTGTCTTGCATGAAACGGTTTTTCCTGAAAGTCCTCGGACTGTTTTTCCTGCTCCTTCCCTTGTGCCTGCAAGGGGGTCCCGTCACCGTTACCGGCCGGGTCAACCGGGCGGAGGCCTTGGTGCGCCTCTTGGTCGTCGACGACCTGCTGACGATGCATGAGACGGAGGTGGCCCGGACCACGTCCGATGCCCAGGGCTTCTTCCTGCTGGAAGGTCCGGTGGACCAAGTGACACCCGCCTGTCTGGCGGTGGAGCTTGAGCGTGTCGACTGGGTGGTAACACCGGGTGCCTCCTACGAGGTGACGGTCACCCTCCCCGAGGTGGATCCTTCGAAATCGTATTTTGAACGTCCCTTGCCCACGTTGCGGATCAAGACTGCCAGCGATAACGGACTCTGCCGACAGCTCATCGTCTCCGACCAGATCACCAACAGCTATGTCTTGGACTATTTCGACGCCATCTACCGTCGCCGGCAATACCGCTATCTCGACTCCATCAAAGCGGCGATCCAAGCCAACCTCGGCGACGGAGTCCCCTATGTCCGCCAATACAACGAGTACCGAATTGCTTCGGTCCAGATGGCGGTGAACGCCGATGGGGGAAAAAAGGTCATCAACGAATACTTTGACGGAAAACCGGTGCTGTATCGGTGTCAGTCGTATATGGACCTCTTCAAGGATCTCTTCAAGAACAACACCTTGGATGATGGTTTCCTCCAGCGCAACCCCCGGCTGGCCGAGCTGATCAAACTCTATCGTCTGAGAAACTACTACAACGAGGAGCCTCGGGCCCGAAAGGCGGTGAGGGAACAGCTGCAACGCCTGCGTGCAAAGACCCAGTTCGCGGAGACCCGCCAGGGGGTGGACCATGTCTTGGCCGAGTTCGACCGTTTCGCCATGGGTGCCTCGGCGCCGGACTTTGCCTTGAAGGACGCCGCAGGTGCCACCATCAGGCTGTCCGACTTCAAGGACCGGATGGTGGTGCTGCAGTTTGTGGAAGGCGGCTCCGCTACGGTGGAGCACCAGTTTGAGACCTTGTCCGACCTCCACCGCCAGTGGCAGGACAGCGTGCAGCTCGTCACGGTGTGTACCAAGGACCAGATGGCTGCCTGCCGGAAACGCTTTGAGGAGCACCGCTACGACTGGCCGTTGTTGAACCTGGGCAACGACCTTCTGTTGCTCGAGCGCTACGAGGTGCGTACCTTCCCCGAGTATTTCATCATCCTGCCCGGTACCAAGATCGGCATGGCTCCCGCACCCTCGCCGGACCAGACCCTCGACAAGCATGTGACGCATTTGTACGGGAAATAAACCTGACTTTTTGGCGTATATTTCTGTTATTAACAGAAAATCCTTACCTTTGCACGAATTTTGCCCAAGGGCGTTTTTCTTTACTGTTAACTGCAAATTATTAACTTTTAACTGATACAATGGGATTTCTAAAGAAACTCTTCGGCGACAAGGCCACCCGCGATAACAAGGCCTTGCAGCCCATACTGCAAAAGACCCTCGCCGCCTACGACGAGATCGTGAAACTGGATATCGACGCCATCCGTCACAAGACGGTGGAATTTCAAGAATACATCAAGGAAAAGACCGCTGCCGAAGTGGCGGAAATCAGCGCGCTGAAGGCCCGTGTCGATGCCAACCCCGACATGGATCCCGACGAAAAGGAAAAGATCTATACCGAGGTGGACAAGATCGAGAAACGTGAGCTCGACAAGATCGAGGAGGCGTTGAACGAGATCCTTCCCCAGGCGTTTGCCGTGGTGAAGGCCGCTGCCAAGTACTTCTGCGAGCATGAGACCGTGGAGGTGAAGGCCACCGAGCTGGACCGTGAGCTGGCAGCCAAGTACGAGCACGTCACCATCGTGGGCGACAAGGCCTACTTCAAGAACAGCTGGATGGCGGGCGGCAACATGGTCACCTGGGACATGGTCCATTACGACTGCCAGATCATCGGCGGTATCGTGCTGCACCAAGGCAAGATCGCCGAGATGGCCACCGGTGAAGGCAAGACCCTCGTGGCCACTCTGCCGGTGTATCTGAATGCCCTGGCGGGCAAAGGCGTCCACGTGGTCACCGTCAACGACTACCTGGCCAAACGTGACTCCGAGTGGATGGGTGCCATGTACGAGTTCCTCGGACTCACCGTCGATTGCATCGACAAACACGAGCCCAACTCCGCTGAGCGCCGCCGCGCCTATAACTGCGACATCACCTACGGTACGAACAACGAATTCGGTTTCGACTACCTGCGTGACAACATGACAGGCAACCCCGAGGAGCTGGTGCAGCGCAAGCATCACTATGCCATCGTCGACGAGGTTGACTCCGTGTTGATCGACGATGCCCGTACGCCGTTGATCATCAGCGGTCCCACCCCGCGTGGCGACCTCCAGGAGTTCGACCAGCTGAAGCCCGATGTGGTCAAGCTGTACGATGCCCAAAAGCGCCTGGTCACCACCATCCTGGCCGAAGCCAAGTCGATCCTGACCAATCCGGCCTCCACCGAGGAGCAGAAGAATCATGGCGCCGACCTGCTGTTCCGCTCCTATCGTGGTCTGCCCAAGAACAACGCCTTGATCAAGTTCCTCAGCGAGGAGGGCATGAAGACCTTGCTCCAGAAGACCGAAGGCATCTATATGCAGAACCGGGGCGAGCGGATGCATGAAATCGACGATGACCTGTACTTCGTCATCGACGAGAAGCTGAACACCGTGGACCTGACGGAAAAGGGTATCGACGCCCTCTGCGCCGCATACAACAACCCCGACTTCTTCGTGATGCCCGATGTGGGTGCCGAGATTGCCGAGCTGGAGCAGCAAAACCTCTCCAACGACGAGAAGGTGCTTCGCAAGGCCGAGCTGATGCGCGACTTCTCCGAGAAGTCGGAGCGTCTGCACACCGTCCGCCAGCTGCTCAAGGCCTACACGTTGTTTGAGAAAGACAAGGACTACATCATCCAGGAAAACAAGGTCAAGATCGTCGATGAGCAGACCGGCCGTGTGATGGAAGGCCGCCGTTGGAGCGATGGCCTCCACCAGGCTGTGGAAGCCAAGGAAAACGTCAAGGTGGAAGCCGCCACGCAGACCTACGCCACCATCACCCTGCAGAACTACTTCCGTATGTACCACAAGCTGGCCGGTATGACCGGTACCGCTGAGACGGAGGCAGGCGAGTTCTGGGACATCTACAAGCTCGACGTGGTGGTCATCCCGACCAACCGTCCCATCGCCCGTATCGACCACGAAGACATGATCTACAAGACCAAGCGTGAGAAGTACAATGCCGTCATCGAGGAGATCCAGCAGCTGGTCAAGGAAGGCCGTCCGGTGCTGGTGGGTACCACCTCGGTGGAGATCTCCGAGTTGCTGAGCCGTATGCTGACCCGCAAGGGCATCCCGCATAATGTGTTGAACGCCAAGCTGCACTTCAAGGAGGCACAGATCGTCCGCGAGGCCGGTCAGGCGGGCACCGTCACCATCGCCACCAACATGGCAGGCCGTGGTACCGACATCAAGCTGGGACCCGGTGTCAAGGAAGCGGGTGGTTTGGCCATCATCGGCACCGAACGTCACGAGTCCCGTCGTGTGGACCGTCAGCTGCGTGGCCGTTCCGGTCGTCAAGGCGACCCGGGTAGCTCCCAGTTCTACGTCTCCCTCGAGGACGACCTGATGCGTATGTTCGGCTCCGAGCGTATCGCACCCCTCATGGACCGCATGGGCCTGAAGGAAGGCGAGGTGATCCAACATCCGATGATCACCAAGCAGATCGAGAAGGCACAGAAGAAGGTCGAAGAGAACCACTTCGGTGTCCGTAAGCACCTGCTCGAATACGACGACGTGATGAACTCGCAGCGTACCGTGATCTACAGCAAGCGCCACCACGCCCTGTTTGGCGAGCGTCTGTCCATCGACATCAACAACATGATGTACGACCTGGGCGAGAAGCTGCTCAACGATGCCCGCGACGTCAAGGACTACGAGGGTCTGAAGATGAACTTGTTGGCCACCATGGGTATCGATGTGCCTTTCGACGAGGAAACCTTCGACCGGGGCCGCACCGACGACCTGGCGCAGCAGATCTTCGACAGCGCGCTGGAGCACTACCGTGAGAAGTCGCGCATCATCGGCGAGAAGACCATGCCGGTCATCAAGAACGTGTATGAGCGGGAAACGCATTTCGAGAACATCGCCATCCCGATCACCGACGGTCGCCATGGCATGAACGTCATCGTCAACCTCAAGAAGGCCGTCGAGAACGGCGCCCGCGAGGTAAGTCTCTGCATCGAGAAGAGCATCACCCTGGGCCTCATCGACAACGCCTGGAAGGAACACCTCCGCGAACTGGACGACTTGAAGGAATCGGTGCAAAACGCCACCTACGAGCAGAAAGACCCGTTGGTCATCTACAAGCTCGAGTCGTTCAACCTGTTCAGCGCCATGATCGAGAAGATCAACGAGGAGGTCATCTCCTTCCTGATGCGGGCCGACATCCCCGTGCAGGACGCCGACAACGTCCGGGAGCACCGCGCCCGCGGCATCGACCGCTCCAAGATCCGGGAACAGCGCAACGACCTGCTCTCGCAGGCACACAGCAACACCCAGCAGCGTGAGATCACCCAGCCGATCCGTGTGGAGAAGAAGGTGGGACGCAACGATCCCTGCCCGTGTGGTTCAGGCAAGAAATACAAGAACTGTCACGGCAAGTTGGAGGGCGGCGCGGAATAAAGCCCTTTTTGATAGAGGTAACTAATGAAGGCGAGGTATGACTTCGCCTTCTTTGTTTCCGGCTCGGAGGGAAGTTCCGAGGGTTCCAGCAGGAAGTCATCTCGCATCTGATAGCAACGGGCCTCATCGGTCATGAGATCCCAGGTGATCACTTTGTCGTTCTCCATCCAGATATGGAGGTTGTCGTACGTGTTCATCGTGGCAAAGGGCCGGTAGTCGCTGGCATAGAGATTCCGGCCAATACAGGGGAAGCTGCCTTGGTATCCGATTTCCGACAGGAGGGTCGGCACGAAGTCCATTTGGGAGCATACGGCGTCGAAGACCGTGTCATGCCGGCTTCCGTTCAATAGCAAGGCGGGAATGTGAAACATCCTGAATTGATGGTCGGCTTGGGAGTACACCTCGCCGTGATCGGCGATGCGCAAGATCAGGGTGTTTTCGTAATCGGGCAAGGTCTTCATCTTGTCCATGAAGGTGCCAAAGGCGTAATCGGCATAATAATAGGAAGCTTTCGAATCCTGGAAATCGAGCACTTCGGGATGGCTTTCGGCGTAATAGGGTGGGATGTCGAAAGGCAAATGGTTGCTCATGGTCAGGATCACCGTGAGGTGGGGCTTCGTGGCTTCGCTGATCTTCTGGAAGGCGAAGTCGAAGAGGTCCTCGTCGCAGACGCCCCAGTCGTTCTTGAATCGCCAAGTGTCGAAATCGTCCACGCCATGGATGTGCTCGAAATTGCCTTGGCGCAGATAGTCGAGCATGTCGTCATAGTGCACATCGCCGCCGTGGATGAAACGGGTCTCGTATCCTTCGGGTCGAAGGGCGTCGGCGATGGTGAAAAGGGCGTTGGTTCCCCTGCGGCGGATCAGCGAGCTTCCGATCACCGAAGGAAAGCCCGACAGCACCGACACCAGTCCGTGCTGGGTGCGTGGCCCGTTGGAGAAGCAGTGGGTGAACAACACGCCTTCCTTGCAGAGCGTATCAAAATAAGGTGAATAGGACCGCTCGTCCTGACCGATGACACCGGTCAAGGTGGCGCTGAAGCTTTCGCAGATGACGATGACGACGTTTTTGGGTGCCGCATGCCCGCTGGGTTGCTTGAACTTGCGCAAGGTGGGCATGATGGAAGGCACAGGCGTTTCCTCGGAGGAACGTAGGAAAGCCAGGTTGTTTTCCATGTCGTGGAGGACCGCATGTTCGTCAAAAGGAAACAGGTCGTCATGGTAATTCCGCATGACGCTGTACGACTTGGCCAAGGTATAGGCGCCGTTGCTGGCCGCCTGGTTCAGCATCTCGTTCGAAGAGAAGGTGGTGAGTCTCCAAAAGGGTGGGCCGTAATACAGGAACGACAAGGCGGCAAACGTCAAGAGGACGGCCGGGACCGTGGTCCATCGTTGCCGCATCGGGGCGTCCTTGAACAGACGTTCGACAAGCAACCACATCGCAACCATGGCGGTGAGAAGGCCGAGCAGGATCCAAAACAGGGGGAAACTGTTCCAAAGCATGCGGAAGTTTTCCCCCATGTTTTCAAAGAAATACCGAACCAAGTTGTAACTCAGCCGTGTGTTGTAATACTTGAAGTAATACAAATCCACCACGTTGATGGCCGATACAAACAACAATGCCAACGTCAGGCTGACGGTCAAGGTTTTCTTGCCTGTTTTCTCCCCAAGCAAGGAGGCCAGGGTTCCCAGCAGATAACAGCCGACGATGCAACAGGACATCACGCTCGAGTCCATGACGATGCCGATCCCCAAGGCTTTCAGCACCGCTCCCAACGAACATCCTGCCTGGTGATGGACACCAATGAAGACGATGCGCAGGAGGGTCAGGATGGACAGGCTGATGCCGTAAAAGCGCAGCAGTCGTTTGTAAAGTGTGGCTTTCATCGCTTTATTCAGCGAACAGCTTGATGATGTTCAGGATGACCTCCGCCGCTTTCTCCATGCTTTCGAGGGGCACGTATTCCAGTTTGCCGTGGAAGTTGTGTCCGCCGGCGAAGATGTTGGGGCAGGGCAGGCCCATGAACGACAGGTTGGCGCCGTCGGTGCCGCCGCGGATGGGTTGTACCTTGGGTTTCACGCCGGCCATCTCCATGGCTTTGATGGCTTTCTCCACGATGAAGAAGTGGGGTTCCACCTCCTGACGCATGTTGTAGTATTGGTGTTTGAGTTCCAACTTGACCACCTTGCCGTATTTCTGGTTGAGGAACTTGACGATGGCGGTCATCAGGGCCTTCTTTTCCTCGAACTTTTCGCGGTCGTGGTCACGGATGATGTAGTTCATCGTGGCCTCCTCGACGGTGCCGTTGAAGGCGGTGAGGTGGAAGAAGCCTTCGTAGTCTTGGGTGTAGCGGGGCTTCTGCTCCTCGGGCAACATGGCGTTGAGCTCCATGCCGATGAGCATGGCGTTCACCATCTTGTCCTTGCCATAGCCGGGATGGATGTTGCTGCCTTGGATGTGGATCTTGGCACCGGCAGCGTTGAAGTTCTCATACTCCAGTTCGCCGATCTCGCCACCGTCCATGGTGTAGGCGTATTGGGCGCCGAATTTCTTGACGTCGAACTTCGCCACGCCGCGGCCGATCTCTTCGTCGGGGGTGAAACCGATCTTGATGGCACCATGCTTGACTTCGGGATGGACCATCAGGTACTGGGCGGCCCACATGATCTCGGCTACGCCGGCCTTGTCGTCGGCGCCCAGCAGGGTGGTGCCGTCGGTGGTGATCATCGTCTGTCCCTTGTACTGCAGCATCTCGGGGAACTCGGAGGTGCGTAGCACGATGTTTTTCTTTTTGTTCAGCACGATGTCCTCGCCGTTCCATTTCTTGATGATCTGGGGCTTGATGTCCTTGCCGGAGGCGTCGGGGGCGGTGTCTACATGAGCGATGAAGCCGATGGTCGGGATCTTTTTGCGGGTGTTGGCCGGGATGGTGGCCATCACATAGCCGTATTCGTCCAGTTCGGCCTTGATGCCCATCTGTTCCAGTTCATCGCGGAGCATCCGCAGGAGGTCCAGCTCACGTTCGGCGCTGGGTTGTGTCTCTGAATTCTCATCCGATGTCGTCTCCACGGCGACATATCTCAGGAATTTGTCTAATAATTTTTCCATAGCGTATGTTGTTGTTCAGTTGTTGCGTTTTCAATGGTTTGTTCTTATCTCTTCTAAGGTCGGCGGCCCATACACCAGCGACTTGCACTCATAGACCAGGAGGTTCCGGACGACCTTTCCGTTGCGTTCGATGGGGATGACGCCTGCCAGCGCGATGTTCTTGAAGTTGACGTAGGCGTAGGCTTTCTCCGGGTCGATGAAATAATGGCTGTCGGCCAGGTACCAGTAGTCGGCCTTTTGGGTGAATCCGCCTCGTTCTTCGTTGATCCACTGATACTTGTGGATGCGCTCAAAGGGGCCGTATCCCAACACCTTCAGGCCGAGCGGGCGGGCGATGTAGTAGTCGATGCTGGCGGTGGGGAACCAGCTGTTGCCGATGATGGCGTCCCCTTCGTGCATCCGGCCTTCGGCGATCTCTTGGGCCCGGAAGGCGGCGAACTTCTCGCCGGCCTGGCGCCAGCCGTACAGGTCGAGGCTGATGTCGTCCTTGCCGATGTGCTGGGGTTCCTCATGGCGGTCAAGGGGGATGAATCCGGTCTTGATCTCCGCAACGCCTACCACCAAGATCAAGGCCAAAACGGCCAGCGAGGCGGTGATCCAACGTCGTTGCCGCTTGAGCGATCGCGTTGTCAGCCAGACGGCGCTGAGCAAGACCAACAGGTTGTAGGCCGGTCCCGACCAGTGAGGTAGGGTGGGGCGGGTGAGCGAGATGAGGAGGAACAGCCCGATCATGGGCAGGGCGGTGAGCAGCAACAGGCGTTGTGCCGGCCGTTCCAGGGGAAGCTTGCGCCGGAACGCCGCGATCGCGGCGAGGAGGGCAACCCCGACGTTGACGGGGTTGTTATAAAGCACTTCACCTCCCAGTTCCTTGAAGAAATTCCCCGGCGTCAGCGTCCCGAAGAAGCCGACCCGCTCGCCGTGGAAGCGGAAGCTGATGAAGTCGTTTTGGAGGTTCCACCATAGGATGGGCAGGCAGCAGAGGGCCGTCAAGAGGGTGGCCAGGTACAGGTAGGGATTCTTGAACTGTTTCCTATCGTGCAGCAGGAGATAGGCCAGGAAGCCCACCCAGAGGAAGGCACCGCTGTATTTGGAGAGGATGCTCAGGCCGATATAGAGGCCGGCCAGGAGCAGGTGCTTGGACGGTTTTCGCCAGTCCCTGTGACGTCGGGGTGCCGTTGCTGCCTGCGGCGAGGTTTCCCGAACGTAACGAAGCAGCCTCCGGAAGGCCAGCAGCCAGAAGAGGTTCAAGGGCGTGTCGGGCAGGATGAAGACGCCGGTGATGACGAAGGCATACACCGAGGCCGTGTAAAGCAGGGCGGCCAGCAGGCCGGTGCGTTCGTCCTTGAGCTCCAAGCCGATGCGATACACCAGCCAGGTGTTCAACGTCATGAAGACCAGCGACCCGAGCCGTAGGAAGAACTCGCTGTCGAACAGCAAGTTGAGGCTAAACAGCTGCATGACCCATCCCACCATGCCGGGATGGTCGTAATGGCTCCAGTCGGGAAACAGCGCATAGGTCCAATAATATGCCTCGTCGTTGCCCAACTCGATCCATCCGGCCAAGAGAGACCGGATCAACAGGCTGGCCAACAGCAGGATATGGATGGGTTTGAGGCGCATCAGCGGTCTTGTTTCAGGTTTTTGACCACCCTGGCGATACAAAGTGCCACCACTACCAGATAGACGAAGTAGAACAGGATGGTCTGGGACCAGTTGATCTCCGCCGTGCTGAGGTCTTGGGGCGTCGGCGTGTTGTGCCGGGTGATGGGGTTCAGGTAGAAGAAGGTGAGGTTGGGCAGGCGTAGCATCACGCGCACGTAGGTGTCGTCGGGTTGGATGACATAGCGCGCCTGCTGGAGCCGTTCCTCGTGTTGCAGCACCTTGCCGTCCTGTCCGATGAACTCGGCGATCTCGATGATGCGGGCATCGGTCTCCACCACCAAGGTGTCGCCGACCAGCTCGCAACGGGTCAGGTGCGGCAGTGCCTGCATGCGCTCCACCTTCAGCTCGAATGGCTTGTCGTAGTAGATGTGGAAGTCCACGGTGTAGGCGCAGCCGCGATCCAGGGCGTCATAAACGCTGTCGGCCGCCATGCTGGCGGTGTTGATCATGGTGAAAAAGCGTCCTACTTCGTTGGGATTCAATACCTTATGCGTGTCATCGTCGCCGATGCCGTAGACCCGGTGGCCGGTGGAGAGGGCGACGTCCCAGTAGTCGTAGGCGGTGCCGTAGGGGTTGCCGATCTCCAACAGACGGTAGCCGCTGAGATAGCGCATGTCGCTCAGCTTGTATCCCGTGGTAAAAGGTGCGTGTGCGGGCACGGCGAAGCGGCTGTGTTGTTGCAATACATTCAACATGTGTTGTTTCATGTCGAGACTCTGCATGAAGGGATAGTCCATCCACACCACGTTTTCGGCGCCGATGCAGAGTTGGTGGGTCTTGCGGAAAAAGCCATAGCCGTGCTCGTAGGCGGGGAGGTAGTCGGGCCGGTCGTTCCCGTGGGTGTTGATGTGCATGTAATCGGAGATGCCGTAATGGTCATACCCGAGGGTCTGGTAGATGCTGTCGATGTCCTGTTCCTTGCTCAACCGACCGTTGGTGAGGCCCAGATGCTTGCGCGAATGGCAATGGAAGTTGTATTGTTTCCACTGGTCGGGATCCATGTTCTGATAAGGATTGTAAAAATATTCGCCACGGAAGGGGCGTCCTTCACGGAACTGGTAGCGCGGCGTGATCAGATAGACAAAGAGCCAATAGCAGACCAGCAGCCCGATCAGTAGCGTAAGTACGATGAGCAGCCAGCGCAGGCCCCGGTTTTTGATACGTTTGTACATCAACTAAAATATTTGCAAATGTAATTCTTTCTTTTTGATTGCCAGTTCACGATTTATAGTTATTTTTGCACACTATTTAAAATTATTCTTAATTGTAAGGAAAAATGGATTCCAATCCAAAGGAAAATATTATCAATGAGGTCACTAGCAAGGATTACGAGTTTGGTTTCGTGACCGATATTGAGACCGATTTTGTACCGAAAGGCTTGAACGAGGACATCATCCGCCTGATCTCCGCCAAAAAAGAGGAGCCGGAGTGGCTGCTGGAGTTCCGTTTAAAGGCGTTTCGCCATTGGCAGACCCTGAAACAGCCCAACTGGGGCCACCTCGATCTTCCGGAGATCGACTATCAGGATATCATCTATTATGCCGCACCCAGGAAGCGTCAGGAGAAACAGAGCCTCGACGAAGTGGATCCCGAGTTGTTGGCCACTTTCGACAAGCTGGGCATTTCGCTCGACGAGCAAAAAAAGCTCTCGGGCGTGGCCGTCGATGCCGTCATGGACTCCACCTCGGTGAAGACGACTTTTCAGGAGACGCTCTCCAAGCACGGGGTTATCTTCATGTCGTTCAGCGAAGCGGTGAAGCAGCATCCCGACCTGGTCAGGAAATACCTCGGCAAGGTGGTGCCCTACACCGACAACTTCTTCGCCGCCCTGAACTCCGCCGTGTTCAGCGACGGTTCGTTCTGCTACATCCCCAAGGGCGTGCACTGCCCGCTGGAGCTTTCCACCTATTTCCGCATCAACGCAGCCAACACAGGTCAGTTTGAGCGTACGCTCATCGTGGCCGACGAAGGGGCCTACGTGAGCTATATGGAAGGCTGTACCGCCCCGATGCGCGACGAGAACCAGCTTCATGCCGCCATCGTGGAGATCATCGCCGAGACCGACGCCGAGGTGAAATATTCCACGGTGCAGAACTGGTATCCGGGCGACAAGGAAGGACGTGGCGGCGTGTATAACCTCGTTACCAAGCGCGGCCTCTGTCGTGGCGACCGTTCCAAGATCTCGTGGACGCAGGTCGAGACGGGCTCGGCCATCACCTGGAAATACCCGGGTTGTGTGCTGATGGGTGACCACTCCGTGGGCGAGTTCTACTCTGTGGCGGTCACCAACAATTACCAGCAGGCCGATACGGGCACCAAGATGATCCATCTGGGTCGGAACACCCGCAGCACCATCATCTCGAAGGGCATCTCGGCCGGTCACAGCCAAAACAGCTACCGTGGCTTGGTGCGGGTGGCCCCGAAAGCAGCCAATTCCCGCAACTACTCGCAGTGCGACTCCCTGCTGATGGGCGACCAATGCGGTGCGCACACCTGGCCTTACGTCCAATGTGGCAACGAGTCGAGCATCCTCGAGCATGAGGCCACCACCTCGAAGATTTCAGAGGACCAGCTCTTTTATTGCCAGCAGCGTGGCATCCCCACCGAGAAGGCCATCGGCCTCATCGTCAACGGCTATGCCAAGGACGTCTTGAACCGGCTTCCCATGGAGTTTGCCGTGGAAGCACAAAAACTGTTGTCGATCACCTTGGAAGGAAGCGTTGGATAGGAGAAAGAGATAGGAGAAAGAGATAGGAGAAAGAGATAGGAGGTGAGAAGGGACCTCGTGGTAGGCGAACCCCGTAGGGGTTCAAGCTCGGTAGCCCAGGGCTGCGCAAAGCGCTACCCTGGGTGACAAGAAACGGTTAATGAAAAAGCAAACAAGAAGAAACAAAAACATATAACAAGATGTTATTGAATATCAAGAACCTCCATGTCTCCATCGGAGGAAAAGAAATCCTGAAAGGCCTCAATCTAGGCGTCAACGAAGGTGAGATCCATGCCATCATGGGCCCCAACGGAACGGGCAAGAGTACCCTGGCGGCCGCCATCACCGGCCGAGAGGGCTATGAAATCACCGAAGGCGAGATCTGGTACAAGGGCAAGAACATCGTGGGCATGTCGCCCGAGGACCGCGCCAACGAGGGTATCTTCCTCAGCTTCCAATATCCTGTGGAGATCCCCGGCGTGAGCATCCAGAACTTCATGCGTACCGCTGTCAACTCCAAACGGGAGTATCAAGGCCTTCCCGCCCTCACCACCCTCGAATTCATGAAGAAGATGAAGGAGAAGCAGGCCATGGTCGAGATCACGGAGAAGTTGCAGAACCGCTTTGTCAACGTAGGCTATTCCGGCGGCGAGAAAAAGAAGAACGAGATCTTCCAGATGGCCATGTTGGAGCCCAGCCTCGCCATCCTCGACGAGACCGACTCGGGCCTGGACATCGACGCCCTGCGCATCGTGGCCAATGGTGTCAACCAGCTGCACAGCAAAGACAACGCTTTCGTGGTGATCACACACTACCAGCGGCTGTTGGACTACATCGTGCCGGATTTCGTGCATGTGATGTACGACGGACGCATCGTCAAGTCGGGCGGCAAGCACCTCGCCATCGAGTTGGAGGAAAAGGGTTACGAATGGATCAAGGAGATGAACCTGTAATCGGCATGGCGATGGATTATCTAGAGAACAATATCGTAGTCGAAAGCGGACAACAGCGTCAGATCGTCGTGTTGGACGACACGGAACACCTTCAGGCCAACGAGGAGCATTGCGACATCGTGGTCAAGGAGAACGGTTTCCTGGAATTGTATCGCATCCAGAACCTCGACGACACCACGCCGCTTAAGACCCATATCCACATCCGTCAGGAGCGCGACAGCCGGGTGCATTTTGTGGTGATCTCGTTCAATGCCGGCGACCTCTGCAACCACATTGAAGTCGACATCGACGGCGAAGGCAGTGACACCCAGGTGTATGGCCTCTATCTGGTGGACAAGAAGCAGCATGTGGAGAACTTCCTGAAGATCAACCACAACGTTCCACATTGCACCAGCGACACCCGTTTCAAGGGCATCATGGACGATGAGGCCTCGGCGGTGTTCAATGGCCATGTGTATGTGGCTCCGGGTGCCCAGAAGACCGATGCCCAGCAGAACAACGCCAACATCATCCTTACCCCGACTGCCCGGATCGACACCAAGCCGTTCCTGGAGATCTATGCCGACGACGTGAAGTGCTCCCATGGCACCTCCACCGGGCAACTCGACCAGGAAGCGATGTTTTACATGCGGCAGCGCGGCATCAGCAAAGCCAACGCCCGTATGCTGCTGATGTATGCCTTTGCGGCGGAGATCAGCAACCACATCCAGATCGACGACATCAAGGACACGATCGACGACATGATCAAACGCCGGCTGCGGGGCGAGCTCTCGAGCTGCGATCACTGCGTGCTGCATTGTAAAAATCCTAGAATGTAATGAATATCAACGAAATACGTAGTCAGTTTCCCGTCTTGGACCAGCAGGTCTATGGCAAGCCTTTGGTGTATCTCGACAATGCGGCGACAACCCAGAAGCCTTTGTGTGTCATCGATCGGGAACGCGACTACTACCTGCACGAGAACTGCAACATCCATCGTGGGGTGCATTACCTCAGCCAGCAAGCCACCGAGGCGTACGAGCATGCCCGCCAGACGGTGGCGCGCTTTGTCAACGCCCCTGAGGCCCATGAGATCGTCTTCACCCGCGGCACCACCGAGTCGTTGAACCTGTTGGCGACTTCGTTGGGGCGGATGATTGTGGAATCGGAAACCGGGAAAGGGGGACCGCACTGCGTTCCGCTTACTGTGCTAGTCACCGCCATGGAGCACCATTCCAACCTGGTGCCTTGGCAGCAGCTGGTACAGCAACAGGGGGGCAAGCTCTTGGTGGCGCCCATGGACGACGACGGCGTACTCGACCTCCAAGCCTATGAGGAACGCTTGAAACAAGGCCCTCAGATCGTGGCCATGGCCCATGTGTCGAACACCCTGGGCACGGTGAATCCCATCAAGGAGATGATCCGTCTGGCGCATCAATATGGCGCGCTGACGGTGGTGGACGGTGCCCAGTCGATGGCACACCTGCCCATCGACGTGCAGGACCTGGACTGCGATTTCTTTGTGTTCTCGGGGCATAAGATGTATGCACCGATGGGTATCGGCGGCCTCTATGGCAAGACGAAGTGGCTGGAGCAGATGCCACCCTATCAGTTCGGAGGCGAGATGGTGGACACCGTAAGCTTTGAGCGGACCACCTTCAACAAGCTGCCGTTTAAGTTCGAGGCGGGGACGCCCAACGTGGGTGCGGCCTTGGGTCTGGAGACGGCCATCGGGTTTATCGAAGGCCTGGACCGCAGTGCCGTTGCAGCCCACGAAGCATTGCTGGTGAATGCCACCCTGGAACGGCTCGCTGCCATCGAGGGCATGCGTTTCATCGGACAGGCTCCGGAGCGGAGCGGCCTGGTGAGTTTTGTCATCGACGGCATCCATCCCTACGATCTTGGCACCATTATTGACAAGATGGGCGTGGCCGTTCGGACCGGCCATCATTGTGCCGAGCCGGTGATGACCCGTTTTGGCATCCCGGGGACGGTGCGGGCCTCGTTTGCGGTGTACAACACCTTGGAGGAGATCGATGTTTTCGTGAAGGCCGTGTCACGGGCCGCGATGATGTTGCGGTGAGCGCAACGGGTGAAACGTTACCCTGGGATGAAAAAGACGATTACGAAACTGAAAAACAATATATTAAAATGACCATAAAAGAGATACAGGACCAGATTGTTGAGGATTTCTCGATGTTTGACGATTGGATGGACCGTTATGCCATGCTGATCGAGATGGGGAAGGAATGTCCCTTGATCGACGAACAGTATCGCAACGACCAATACCTGATCAACGGTTGCCAGTCGCGGGTGTGGCTGCATGCCGAACTCAAGGACGGCAAGGTGTATTACACCGCCGACAGCGACGCCGTCATCACCAAGGGCATCATCAACCTGCTGATCAAGGTGTTCTCCGGCCAGGCGCCTGCTGACATTTTGGCGGCCGACTTGTCGTTCTTGGACGAAATCGGTTTGAAGGAGCACCTGAGTCCGACCCGTTCCAATGGATTGCTATCGATGGTGAAGCAGATGCTGTTGTATGCCGAGGCTTTCCAAATCGCCTCGTAACGTTGGTCATCCCATAAAAACGAAAAACCATGGAAAACGACGAAATCAACCAACTGAAAGAGACCATCATCAGCGTCTTGAAGACCATCTACGACCCGGAGATTCCGATCGACATCTGGACCTTGCACTTGATCTATGGCCTGGAGGTGGATGCCGAGGGCAATGTCAAGATCGTGATGACCGTGACGGCGCCCAACTGCCCGGTAGCCGAGGTGTTGCCCGGTGAGGTGCAGCAACGGGTGCAGGCCGTGATGGGTGTAAAAAAAGTCGAGGTCGAACTGACGTTCGACCCCGTATGGGATATCAGCATGTTGTCTGACGAAGCCAAGGCCGAACTCGGCCTTGACGGGGATTATGGCAGCTTCTCCGCCACCGATTTCCTGTATTAAGCCTCCAGCAAGTCTTTCGCCATCCCTAGGAACATCAATGCCACCGCATTGAAATCCATGTTCAAATCCTTACTAAGGCCAACGCGGTCCTTGAAGATGGCCACGTTGTACCACTGCAGGCATTGGAAGGCCCGGTGGAAACTGAGGCGTTCCAACTCGTCTTTCGTGGGTTTGTGCCCCACATAGCACTCCAGCAGCGATAGTGCCTTGTCGAAGCCGACGTTACCGTAGCAGGCGATGTCGTAGAAGGGGTCGTTCATGCCGGCGAACTCCCAGTCGAGCACATAGAGCTTGTCGCCGCTGATGACGAGGTTGGTGGGCTGGTAGTCGCAATGGCAGGGCACCATGGGGATCTCCTTGTATTTCTCACGGAGCGCCTCCAATTGGGCGCGGAGGTCGAGGTATTCCTGAGGATGGGTGAACCCGGTTTCCCTGCAGTAGCGCTCGTCGTCGTCGAGGCGTCCAAAGGCGTTGTAGGGCTTGAACTTCAGGTCGCTGCCGTGGATCTTTTTCAGGGCATTCACCGAAAGCTCGTTGTAGGAGACCACGTCGGTCGTGCTCATGATGGTCCCTTCCACGTATTCTGCCAGTTTCTCTCCTGAGAGGATCTCCACGTAGGTGGTGACATTGTTGATCCCGAGCCGATCCACTTCCTGGATGTTATGCCATTCGTCCACGCGGTCCACAAACTTCTCGGCGAACTTCCCGGGAACGCGATAGGTAAATTTCTTGTTTTGAGATTCAACGACGTAGGTGTAGTTGCTCATGCCCCCCTCGAGGCGCATGACGATGCGAGTGTCTTGAGTGTGCAGCAAGGCGTTCACCCTTGCCACGATATAGTCTTCAATGTTCATAATTGAATAAGTGTTTTGAGTCGGCAAAAATACGATTAAAAAGTATATCCAAAAGAGAAATAGGCATTGAATTTATGGGTGAGGCTTTCCCATTGTCCGGTAAGCGAAATGGGCCCCAACGGACTGTTGTAGGAATACTTCAGGCCCGCACCGTGCGTATAGTAGTTGAATGTCGAGTATTTCTCATACAACACGTTGTACATCGCCGTGAGATAATGCTTTTTGTAGAAGTTGTACCTGATGTCGCAACGAAGGATGCCCATCACAGGGGCGCCGTCTTGCGTGTAGTTGATGCCGATGAAGGGAAGTTGGTGCTCGTAATGGCGCCCGGCCACCTCGCCACCGTAGAAATTGGTCAGGTTATAGTATTGGGGGGAGCCGAAAAAGTATCTTCCATAGGCCTGGGGGATGAAGGTGACGCGTCCGCCCCCGGGAGTAAGATAGCTTTGGAGGGCCAGACTGGCGTTTTGGCTGTTGTTTTCACGGGAGTTGATGTCCAGCATCCATTCCCCTCTCACTTTGCCGTAGAAGCCTCGTTTGGCGAAATAGGCGTCATCCAGGTTGTCGAACTGGTATTCAATGAAGGGGACGAACTGCGTGTTGTCTGCCAGGTACACTTCGAAGTCGTCTCCCGCGATGCCCAGTTTGTCGTAGGTGGTAGAAACGAGATAGGCACCCAGGGAGGCGTTCATGTTGAGCATGTGGTACTGCGAGATGGAGGCTCCGATCCGCTGCTGGTAATGGTGGAAGTTGATGAAATCGACATAGTTGTACCGGTCTTTGTAGTGTTCGTTCCGCAAGTCGTAAAAGATATTGAAGTTGGCCAGGTTGTGACGGGAGTAGGTGTATCTGGCGCTGATGCGAGGGTTGTAGCTGAGTTTGGCGGTCAGGCTGAGTTTATGGCCGTCGAAGGCCTTCTCGTTGAGGCCCAGGGTGAACAGCAGGGCCGCCCCTTCCTCGGTGTCGTATCGGGCTCCGAACCCGATCACGTTGGGCGAGGCGGGAATCATATTGATGTTCAAGGCATAGGCCGTATCGGACTCGATGAGGTTGTAGGTGATGTCGTCGAAACAGCCGGTGCCACGGAAGACGTTGATCCCTTTCTCGATTTCCTCTTTCGAATACTTGCCGCCGGGTTTCAGTCCACTTTTGCGAACCATCCATCGGTTGTATTTGGCGTCGACGCCATGGATGTTGATGCCGTTGATGCACACGGGATACTCCATCAAGTTGAGCGACCTTGGGGCATGGAGTTCCTTGCTGACAGAATGTCCGGCCGCCTTGTCGACCGCCTGCTTAACGTCCATCAATCGCTGCTGGTTTTCCTGTGCTTTGGCGTAGCCTCTGTTTACAAGGGTTTCGATGGCGTCGGGGGTGAAGCTGAGCATGCCGTAGCCCGAGCAGTCGGGGACGATATGGATGTCGCACAAGCCCCTGTTGGTTTTCCGTTTGGCGTTGGTGACGTTGGTAAGGAGCCTTGCCATCACCTGAGGGAGTGACTTGAGCATTTCCGGGGTCCAGGTCTTCTCTGAGGTGACCTCCACGCCGATGATGATATCGGCGCCCATCTCGCGAAGCACGTCGGCGGGGAAGTTGTTCACCAGGCCGCCGTCCACCATGACCTGATTCCCGATGATCACCGGCGAGAACACGCCCGGGATGGCCATGCTGGCCCGCATCGCCTGAGGCACGACGCCCGATCGCATCACCACTTCTTCTCCCGAAATGAGGTCGGTGGCCACGCAGGCGAAGGGGATGGGCATCTTGTTGAAGTCCATCTCTTCCTGATAGCCGACACACAGGTCGTTGAACAGGTTGATGAGGCCGCTGTTGTTGACGTAGGCGCCCGGTAGGCTGCTGGCGAGCGTTGCGTTGGGGTCGCTCTTGCCGAGGCTCTCCAGGCTGAAGGGGATGGTCAGCAGGGTGGTGCTGCTGCGCAAACGGCTTTCTTGCGTCATGGTGGTACGGTCGATCTTGTTGCCGATGTACTCGTTCCATGGGATGCTGGAGATCAGTTGCGTCATCTCGTCGGGATCATAGCCCATGGCGTACAGGCCACCGATGATGGAGCCCATGCTGGTGCCTGCCACGTAGTCGACGGGGATGCCCAGCTCCTCGAGGTATTTCAATACGCCGATGTGGGCGGCGCCTCGGGCGCCGCCTCCGCCCAACACCACGCCCACTTTGGGCCGTGATGCGCTGTTGTCATTGCTTGGTTGTGCCTGCAGGCCTAGGGTAAGCAGGAGGCAGAGGATAAAGAGAATGGTGTGTTTCATGGAAATACTGTTTGATGCACAAAAGTACGATTATTCTAAATTCTTCATTTGTTATTCTAAATATTTTCTTACTTTTGCAGCGCATTTGGGGATTTAGCTCATCTGGTAGAGCGTCAGGTTCGCAATCTGAAGGTGGCCGGTTCGAGTCCGGTAATCTCCACAAAACAACAAGAAAACCCGCTGGATGTCCAGCGGGTTTTCTGTTTCATATCAATGTCCCTGCAAATCGAATCAGTCAATGACGATTTTCTGTGTCTTGACGTTCTCGCCGTTGCTGAGGCGGAGGACATACACGCCGCTGGTGAGGAAGTCAGAGGACAGGATCCGGGAGTCGGCATGGACTTCACGGCAAACGAGGATGTGACCTAACATGTCGATCACTGAATTCCGAGCCGCGGAGTTACAAAAAAAGTGAGAACGGCTTTTCAGTCGTTCTCACTTTTTTGTCAATGATAATGGATGAGGTAGAGACGGGGACGCGCCCCGTCTCTACGTTTCATCTAGGATCATTTAACCAGGGTCACGCGCTTGACGCTGACACCGTTCTCGTGAGCAATACGGACCAGGTAGAGACCAGCGTTGTACTGGTTCAGGCTCAGTTCGTAATTGTCACCACTGATGTTGGCATCATAGAGGACCTGGCCAAGGGCGCTCATCACAGTGATGTGAGTCATGCCGGAGGCTTCGATCTTCACGGTACCCGTGGTCGGGTTCGGATACAGCTTCGTGCTGTTGCCAAGCTCGTTGACGTCGGTGACGTTCACCTCGACATAGTCTTGAGTGAGGTCAGGCGTCAGGGCATAGGCAGACTCGCAGTCGTCGTAGAGGGCGGTCACTTGGTACTCGTAGTTGCCGATGGCAACGTTGTCGAAGTAGTTGTAGCTGCCGCTGCCGTCGTTTTCGACGTTGGCGATGAGGTTACCATTGCGATACACATTGAAGCTGTTGGCGTCTCTGTTGCTCTTGCCGAAGTTGTATTGCGGCAGGACAACTTGTCCACCGACGCTGAGGTTGGTGCTGCCATTGGCAGTGCCATTGTTGACAGCGAGTTCCATCGGCTTGCTGCCATCAACAGCGTTGGTGACATAGCCGCGGATGATCCAAGCACCGATCGGCAAGCCAGCCGCGGTGAGGTCATACCAACCATCGTTGTTCTCGTTGAACCATCTTCCATCAGCATCACCCGTGCCAGTTTCAGTGTAGCCGGCAGGATAACGGAGGTGTCCAACGGTACCGTCGTTGTAGAGGGCAATCCAGAGGTTCTGGGTAGCATCGACAGCCACCGGGGTATCCAGGGTCACTTCGATCCACTGACCGTTGTCGGCAGCGTTGAAGTTGTAGTCCTGAGTGTAGACCAGGGTAGCAGGAGCGCTCTCACCACCTTCATAGATTCTGATGGTGTAGATGCCGTTTTGCGGGTTGCTACCGTCGTAGCCAACGAACGAGACCTTGGTCAGTGCGGTTCCGGCATAGGCAGCCAGATCGGCAGCGTGATACTTGTTGGCCCATTCGAATGACATGGCATCCGTGTTCTCACCCACGAAGTGACCCGTCACACCGTCGTCGTACATCAGCCATGCGCCGAAGTCGCCGTAGTTCCAGGTAATGAGGGCGCCAAAGTTGTTGGCAGCATTCCATTGGTAGACGCCAGCGAGGTTCTTCGGAGCCTTGCAAGGATCTTCTGCCACAGCGCAGGTCTGCGGGCAGGACATACGATAGTACATGTAGTCGGCTTGGTCGCCGTCGTACACGACGCGGAAGGTGTATTCTTCAGCGTTTTCAACAGCGAGGTCGGTGTAGGTCGTGGCAGGAGCCAGGACTTCAGCGATCCATTCACCGTCGCGGAAGATTTCAACACCGATCACGTCGGCAGCCGGAGTCGGCGGATCATCGGGATCAACCGGCGGGACATCGCCACCTTCGGCGTTGATGGTCACATCGTCGATCCAGATCTCGTACATGTCATAGTCGTTGTGACGGAAGGCGATCCACACGGTTTGGCCAGCGTAGGCGCTGAGGTCGACGGTGTGTTGACGCCAGTTCTCATAACGCGTGCCGTTGTGGCGGACAGCGGTCTTTTCGCCTGCTCCCTTGGCAGTGCCTTGCCACACCATGGTGAAGCTGCTAGCCGTCGGGGTGGCAGCGGTGGAGACGTAGACACCGAAGTTGTCAGGATAGCTGTCATTGGCATAGTCGGCCCAGAAGGTGATGTTCGAACCGTTTTGCAGGGCGAACATGGTGGGGCTGACGAGGTAGTTGTCGGCTTGGTAAGCACCGTCATAGTCGATGAAGGACTGTGAGATGGCGAAGCCATTCGAGCCATTGTGGCCGAGGCCCGTGTAGTCGTAACCGGACTGTGAAGTCGAGTTGCTGCTGTGGTACCAGTTGAGGCCATTGCCATCAGCGTCGATGGTGGTCCAGCCGCTCAGGCCAGATTCAAAGTCATAGCTGGTGGAACGGTTGCCCTTGCTGCCAGCAGTCAAGTTAACGTCGTCAATCCAGATCTCATACATGTCATAGTCGTTGTGACGGAAGGCGATCCACACGGTTTGGCCAGCGTAGGCGCTGAGGTCGACGGTGTGTTGACGCCAGTTCTCATAACGCGAGTTGCTGTGACGCAAGGCTGCCTTTTCGGTGTTGCCGCTCTTGGCGGTGCCTTCCCAAACCATCGTGAAGTCATTGGCGGTCGGGTTGGCAACGGTGGCGATGCATACGCCGAAGTGGTCAGGATAGCTGTCGTTGGCGTAGTCGGCCCAGAAGCTCAGGTGAGAACCGTTGGTGATGTCGTACATCTGAGGCGTGTAAATGTAGTTGTCGGCCTGGTAGGCGCCGTCATAGTCGATGAAGGACTGTGAGATGATGAAGCCATTCGAGCCATTGTGGCCGAGGCCCGTGTAGTCGTAACCGGATTGGGTAGTTGAGTTGCTGCTGTGATACCAGTTGAGGCCATTGCCGTCAGCATCGATGGTGAGCCAGCCGCTCAAACCGCTTTCGAAGTCGAATGAGAAGTTGTCGTCACCCGTCGGAGGCGTGGGAGGCGTCGGGCCGTCACCACCACCAGGAAGCACCCAGTTGAGGACGACATCTTCGCCGCTCCACTGAGCGGTAGGTTCGCTCGGCATACCAGCGTAGTTGTCGCAAGCAGTGTAGATCCAGTCGAAGCTGGCCCATTCGCTTTCGCCCGTGGTGTACACCTTCTGGACGGAGGTGGTGTAGGTTTCGCCTTCGATCAGGTTCTCAACATTGTGCTGGAAGAACGGGAGTTCCGTCGTGCCTTCCATGATGCCGTCGAGTTTCACGTTGTAGTATTCAACCTTGCGGTTGTTGGCAGGCAGCACCACATAACCGTTGTCAACGGTCACGACATCGGCGAGGTCTTTGGCACCGTCGGCCGGGATCGGGGCAAAGGTATTGGTGTAGACGTTCTTGTTACCATCGGTGATGGTGACGTTCGTAGCGTCGTTGGAGCCTTGCATGCTCAGAACGAATTCGTAGGTCTTGCCAGCCTCGAACACGTAGTCGTCTTGACGACCACCGACGTTGCCTTGAGAGGAAGCGATCCAGATACGGTCGCCAGGAGTCGGGTTGGTGATGCACCAGTCATAAACGCCGGCGGGGATGGTGATGGTCACCGTGTTGTTGACCACCATGTTCTGCGTGCTGCAGTTAGGATCGGCGTTCTCCGGGATTTTGTACTCAAACACGTCGTAGAGCGTGGGTGAGACAGAGCAGCCAGAGGTCAGTGCACCGGAGGTGGGGATTTCAACGCCAAAGGCGGTGGCATCGGCATCAAGCAGCATCTGGTAGCCAGAGCCGTCGCCCCAGTTGTCACCGTGGGTGAGTTTGACGGTCACAGCACCCGCCGGAGGATCGACGCTCGGGATTTCACCGAACATGGCCCAACCTGTGGTGGAGACGTAGAGGTCATCGATGTTGGCGATGATTTCGTTGAGGACGTAGCTCAGCGTGGTGGGTTCCCAAACCGTGGCCGTGGCGGTCAGCGGATCGAAGCCTTCCAGGTTGACGGTGACGTCGTAGGTGCCCTTGCGGAAGTCGGTCCAGGTGTAGGTACCGGTTTCGTCGAGGGTGGTGTTGTAAGCAAGTTCCAGACCGGGTTCGCTGGTGTTGGTCAGGGTGACCACGGCGCCCGTTGCAGGATCGTTGCTGTTGGTGCTGACGTTCACAACCACGTTGGTGGTCATGTTCTTGTCAATCTTGTTGGACCAGGTGATTTCAGATTCACCGTCACGGTTGCCAGCATAGTTGGCGCTGACACCCCACTGGTAGACACCAGCGGCGGCGCTGCCCCAGCTGTTGTCGTCATACTCTTCCTCAGCGACACCGGTAGCAAGCAGCTGCGGAGCCTGGTCGGTAGAGATGTTCTTGCGATACACGTTGTAGTTCGTGAAAGCACGCTCTCTGGGTTGGTCAATGGCGATGTCGTCAACCAACACACCCCACTCGTTGTAGGTGCCATAGTGGCGGATGGCGATGTAACCCGTTTGACCGGCATAGCTGCTCAGGTCAATCGTGTATTGATGCCAAGTGCCGATCTTAGCGGGATTTTCACGTGTGCCAGGAGTATATCCCTTGGCATCGACCTCGCTGGTCCAGATGGTGGTGAAGTCAGCAGGATTGGTGTTGCCCGTTGTGGAGATAGCCACGCCAAGTTGCTCCGGGAAGGAGTTGGTGTGGTTGGTAGCCCAGAAGCTAACGCTACCACCAAGTTCGACCTCAGGAGAAACCAGGTAGTTATCCGGCTCCAGTGCGCTCGTGCTGGCGGACCAGCTGAAGGAGTAGGCAGCGTCGGCGGAGTTGTAACCACCATCGTCAGGATAGGATTCGCTGACGAGGCCCCAGTTGTAACCGTCGCCATCGGCATCAATCATCGTCCAGTTAGAAGGAATGCCGCTCTCGAAGTTAACAAGGATCTGTCCTTCCGGAACCGGAGGAGCAGCATACCAGAAGTTGATGTAGTCGATGTAGAAGCAGTCGTCACCAGAGGACAATGAGACGTCTTTGGTGTAGCTCCACTTCAAGGTGTGCATACCAGCGCCGATGCCATACTCCTTGAACGTCCAGTCGCTCGTACCGGACATGGTGAGACGGGTAGCGCCATCGATGAAGAACTGACCCTTGTCGTAAGTGGCTTCAGAGGAGATCTTGCCGTAGAAGCTCATCAGACCATCTTGAGCGAACATCATCGTAATCTCGATGGAGGAGCTTCCATAGTCGATGCCCTCGCAGGAGCTCTTGATGCAGTAGGTGCCTTCGTACGGGTTGTTCGTGGTGAGCACCCAAGGATATTGCGTGTCATTGACCCAGTCGTAGGAAGTGAGGGTGCCAGACTCGAAGTCTTCGATCATATCCCAGCCCCAGTAAACGTGGACCTGGTCGTTGCTGATTTCTTCAGCAACCACTCTCGTGACGGGGGTGTATTCCTCGTTCAGGATGAAGTCATAGTTCGTGATAGCACCTTGGTATTCAACTTCGATACCGGTGTCGTCGCCAACAGTCTGGTAGCCTTCTTTCTCGGCCATACCGAACCAGTAGCCGACAAGGACATTGCCGCTGTAGGCACCGTTTTCGTCGGTGGTGAATTCAAAGTCAACCAGTTCATCGAATTCGTCGAAGCCGATGATGGTGACCGTGGCGCCGGCGATACCAGTGGTGCCGTCTTGTTCGTAGACGTGGCCGCTGACAGTGCCGTAGCCGCTAACCAACACGGTAACGGTGTTGCTATAGTTGGATTCGCCTTCGTCCCAGACAGCGGTGACGTTGAAGTCGTAGCCGTCCATGTTGTAGGTGAGGCCTTCAACCGTGTAGGTGTTCTCGGTGAGAGGTTCTTCATTGAGCTTCACACCATCCTGGTAGAAGTTGTAGCCACGGAGGGTACGGTCAGCCGGGGTGTCCCAAGTGAACACGGCGTCTTCGCCTTCGTAGAGTTCGTCGTCGGCAACTGCCAGGTTGAGAGGCATGTTGAGTTCGGTGGTGAAGATCCAGAGCGGTCCTTCGGTCACACCGGTGCTGTTGCGTTCGTTGATTCTCCAGAAGTACACCTTGTTGTGGAGCAGTTCGCCCGCATCGAAGGTGTTGCTCAGGTCGGAAGTCCAGTCGAGGACCACATCCTGCTGCGTGTAGGAGGTACCAAGGAGGATCTGGTATTCATGCGTGTACTGGCCGAGCTCATATTCGAAGGTCACAGGCGTTTCGATGCCGTTCGATTCGTGAGCAGGGTAGATCACTGTCGGAGGTTCCGGCAGCGGCATGTCTTCCATGTCGATGTTGATCGTGTAGCTGTCTTCGCTGGTGGAAGAAGCAACGATATAATAGGTGCCCGGATACAGGCCGTAGTCGACGAGCGGTTCGTCACCCATGGCGACACCCTCGGTCATACCGACAGTACCGTTCAGCTTGATGTTGGCACGTACTGAAGTATTTGACGTGGTATAGGTGTCCGTGTTCGGGTAGAACGGGGCGCTGTCCACATAGCGGTAAGCGACGGAAGTGAAACCGGATTCTTCGCAGCGCCAGTAGGTCGTGCTGTTATAAGCACCGGCGTTCATGACGATGGTGATTAGCACGTTGCTGGTACCGTCCCAAACAAAGTTGGCACCGTTGAACTGCAGTTTGTTCCAACCAACCTGCTGCGTGATGGTACCGTCAAACACCTGAGGCATACCGGCGACGCTCACCGAAGTGGTCGTCATCTCGTTCAGCGAGGTGTTGCCCATCCAAACCTGGAGGGTACGGGTGAAGAAGTTGGAGTTGGTGGGAGCGTACTCGAACTCGATGCTGGAGATCTTGCCAGCGCTCAAGCCTGCGGCCGTCAGCTCTTCGGCTTTGTAGAGGAGCTGGCAGATAGAATACTTATAGAAGGTGTGGAAAGGCTCATAACCGATATTTTCGGTGCCTTCGCCGATCTGGGCGGTGGCCAGGATTTCTTCGGCGGCACCCATGTAGTTGTTGTTGTGAGGACCACCAACACCCTTGAAGCCTTCTTCGTAGATGGCGATCTTAGGATCGGCACCGGTGACGGAAGCGTTCAGGATAACGTCGTGGTCGACAACGATCTTGTAAACACCATCATAACCGTCGGTGGTTTCACCAGGCAGCTGATAGTTGTTGTAGATCGTGCCTTCGGTAGCCTGCGTGTTGACATACGGGAAGGTGGTCACGTTGGTGGCAAGCTCCCAAACGTCAGGCTCAACAGGCGTATAGGCCGTGGCGACAACGTCTCTCAGATAAGCCTTGCGGTTTTGTACACCCTTCAGTGCCATCGTGGCCTGATAGAGGCCCGGGGTCACGTTCTTGTAGTTGGTGTTGAGACCCACCTGTGCAGCAGCGCCGGGAGCGATGGTGAACGGGAGGGTGATCGGATCCAAAACCATGAAGTTGTAGTTGGTCAACTCAATTTCAGTGACGTCGAAGTCGCTTTCGCTGATGTTGTTGACGTCGAAGAACTTGGAGTACATCCAGGCGTTGATCGGGCGGTAACCCATATCAAGGATGCCAGGTTGGATGGACAGGTTGTTGGCGTCAATGAAGTTAGCGTTGCAGAGGACGTCAAACTCCGGCATGTTGAATTTGTATTCACTGGTGAAGGGCACCACAATGCCGTTGTTGTCGAGTTGCGTAACGGTCACATAGTCGAGGAAGAAGTCCGGATCCGGGGTGGCGGTCAGGGTGATTTCCTCACCGGCGGGAGCATAGTGCTCACCGGTGGCGGACACTCTGGCGTTGTCAACCAACGTACCATTGGTGATACCCTCGTTGATGACGACCAGGAAGGTCGGCATCACCGTGATCGTGAAGGTGTAGCCTTCGCCTTCGCAAGTTTGCTCACCGCCATTGTAGGTCGGGACGACCGTAATGTTGGCGACTTGCTCGGTGCTGCAGGCAGCGGTCACGAAGCTCGGGATGTTACCGGTACCGGAGGCGGCGAGGCCGATGGCCGGGTTGTCGTTGGTCCAGTTGAAGACGACCTTCAGCTCATAGTCGTTGACGTTGGCACCGAAGAAGATGGCCTCGGTGGCTTCGCGGCTATAAACGGTCTGGTTTTCAACGGGAAGCATGACGGTGTTCGGATAGACCGTGATCGTGAATTCAACGGCTTCGCCTTCGCAGGTGAGCTCGCCAGCGGCATAGGTGGGGATCACGCTGATGTTGGCGACGAGCGGGTCAGCCGTTTCGTTGACGGCGGTGAAAGCGATTTCACCTTCGCCTTCGGCGGCAAGACCGATGGCCGGGTTGTCGTTGGTCCAAGCATAGGTCATTTCGCCATCGGTAACGGTGGTGGTGAATGCTACGTTGACGCTACCATCGTGGCAGACGGCGAGGTCAGCGACAGGATCCATGACGACCTGCGGGAGGACAGTGATCGTGAAGGTCTTGGGGGTGCCGAGGTGGGCAACGCCGTCAACGGTCAGGGTAGGCGTGACGGTGATGTTGGCCACGGCAGCGGCGTTGCCGGTGTTGACGGCAGTGAACTCAGCGATGTTGCCAGTGCCTTCGGCGGCGATGCCGATGGTCGGGTTGTCGTTGGTCCAAGCGAAGGAAGCTTCGCCGTCTTCGTTGCTCTCATCGAGGGTGAACTCGATGGCGGGCACGGTGGCGTTGTGGCAAGCAACCACATTTTCAGGCTGGTTCATGACAACATCCTTGATTTCAACGTTGCCATTGACGGTAGCGACGGTCAACTGGGTGCCGTCGGGGGTGCCGATGATCACGTTGCTGAAGGTCAGCGGGTTCATGCTGATGACGGGAGCGCAGACCACCTGGAAGGTGAAGATCGTGCCTTCGTTGCCAGCATAGTGGGCCAGACCCGTGTTGAAGGTCGTCACTTTGAGGACGCCATCGTGGAGGCTACCGGTGATGTTCCAACCTTCGCCTTCAGCGCGCTCGCTGTGGGTCAGGGAGCCTTCCACGAAGGTGAGGTTCTCGCCCAGGGTGATGTCCATCTGGGTGCCGGCCACGTAGTTGTCGTTGGCCAGCGCAACAGCGACGGTCACGGTTTCGTTGAAGTAGCCAATGTATTCGGCGGTGCTGACGGTGTTCTCGCCAGTCTGCTCGTAGACAGCGCTGACAGTCACATCGTAATCAGGCATCGCGAACTGGTAAGGAGCTTCACCGGTGATGGTGTGTTCCTCGCCGTTGGCTACCCAAGTGATGGTGCCCATGCCGAAGCCCGGATCGGGAGTCGGGAGCACGTTGATCATGTTCGGATAGAGGCCCTGGTCGGCAGGCTCGGTGGCCAGTTCGCCGTTCAGAGGATCGATCACGGTGATGTCGTGGAGGCTCAGCAGGAAGCTACCGGTAACGGTAACGGCTTCCTCGGGCATCGTGAAGGTGTAGGGTTCACCAGCCTCAACGTCGATGGCATTGCCATTCCAGGTGAGGGTTCCGAGACGATAGCCATATTCGGGGGTCACCGTGATGGTAACCACGTCATTGGCAGCGGCTTGAGCGGGGCCACTGAAGGCACCGTTCTCGACGGTCTCATAGGTGATGTTGAACTTCTCAGGTTGGTTTCTGAACATCAGACCGGCCATCTGGCAGCCATTGTTGGCCCAGAGGACGGAGCACGTTGCCGTGGTGGGATCCACTTGCATCAGGTTGGAACCTGCTGCAGAGGTCTGCCACCAGTACAACGTACCGTTGTCGCGGTCGAATGCCATGGTTTGCGCATACTGAGTCTTGTAAGGAACCGTACCGACGAGGGTGCTGTTCCAGGTGCTGGGGTTGATGCGGTACAGTTCAGCGTTGGTTTCGCTGAAGGTGTTGTTCACCGCATACATGAGTCCATCATTGTTGATGGCCAGCGCAACCCAGTTGTTGCTACCGGTCTGCATTTCGTTGATCACGGTGGCGGTACCATTGTCGAGGTTGATGGTGTAGAGGACGCCATACTTCAGACCGTACATGGTCTTGGTAGTGGGGTCGTAGGCCATCTCCGACATGGGCTCCACGTCGCTGGTAACGACGGTGAGCTCACCGGTCATCGGGTCAACCGTGCAGAACTGGCCGCTTATGCCGTCCGCCGTGGCGTAGGCATAAACGAAGTCTTTCGTTGAGTTGTAGGGCACCATCTCGGCAGCGGTAATTTTCATGCCGGTGTAGTGTTTCAACTCATTCAGCGATGAGGGGTTCTCGAGGTCGAATTTCACGAATGCGGCTTCAGGTCCATCAAAGATCTGAAATGCATAGGCGTAACCTTCTTCGAGTGCTTCCAACTCATCGGCTACGGGATTGTAAGCATCCCTCGTCTGCGCCATCATTGCAAATGGCATCAGACACAGAAGACTGATGATAAGAAAAACTCTTCTCATGATGATAAATAGTTAGTTAATAATAAGTTAATTGAATGTGTATTGTTGTTTTTCGCCTTTTTTCCTCTTTAAAACATACTTTTTAACTCGCAAATATAAAAAAATAAAATATTCAATGAGCGAAAAATGAAAAAAAAAGCGGCTCCAAATGCTGGAGCCGCTTTTTTTTACCCCTTCCCGAAGGGAAGTGGGGGTGCGTTTTTCGTTCGTCTTATCTCACGATGACGACGTTCTTGTTGGCCACACCGTTGTCCGTGTAGATGCGGAACATGTAGGTGCCGGCGCTCAGGGCGCTGACGTTCACCTCTTGGGTGTTGGCGCTCATGATGCGTTGTCCCATGACATTGTAGACTTCGATGAAGTTGATGCCTTCACCTTCAACCGTGACGGTGGTGGTGGCAGGCACCGGGTACACCTTGAAGTTGGCTTCGAGGCTGTTGACGCTCAGGGTTCCCTTTTCGGCGATGACCTTGCAGCCGGTCATGGTGGCGAGTGCCACGCTGTTGACTTGGGCGTCGCCGAGGTTGAGGACCGTGTAGAGGCCGGCCTCGTGGTCGCTGTTGAGGTTGAAGACGAGGAGGATGTACTCACCGTTGACCCAGTTGCCCATGGTGCTGAAGCCAGCCAGTTCGTTGCTGACGGGTTCGGCGCTCAGGTGGAACTGATAACCGGCCAGGGCGACGGGGGCTTCGATCATGAGTTGGCCGTCCACCACATCGTAAAGGGCGATCTCTTCGCCGCAGTTGGCCTTCATGCCGTGGATCAGGGCGTTGATGGCCATGGCGTCGCTGATGTCGATGACACCGTCTTCGTCCATGTCAGCCTGTTCGAAGTCGAACGGTTGCGGGTTCTTGCCGAGGATGTAGTTCAACACGGCCAGGACGTCGAGGATGTTGACCTCATCGTCGTTGTTGGCGTCGCCCAGTTCAGCGGTGGAGGTGAACACAGCACCGATAGTGACGTTGGCGGCGGGCATTTCGAAGCTCATGGCCTCGAGGTCGATCTCGGTCACGTCTTCAGGATCCGTGGTGTAGTAGTACAGGCTGGTAAGGGCATGGAGCACAGCCGGAGTGGCAGTGACGTTGATGGTCTCGCCGGCTTCAGCAGTGGCAGGAGCCGTGACGGTACCGCCAGTGACTTCGAGAACGGTGATGGTGTAGACTTCCGGTTCGGGCGTCTCTTCGGTGAACTCGGCGCCGATGGTGACATTGGCGGCGGGCATCACGAAGCTCATGTCCTCGAGGTCGATTTCGGTCGTTTCTTCTTCGTCAGTGGTGTAGTAGTACAGGCCAGTGAGGATGTAGCCTTCGTTCGGCGTAGCGGTGACATCGATGGTGACACCGGCTTCAGCGCTCTCGGGAGCGGTGACCGTACCATTTTCGTTCTCCAGAACGGTGATGGTGTAGACTTCCGGTTCAGGCGTCGTTTCCTTGAACATGGCGATCAGGTCTCTGTCGGCCTCGGCGGTGAAGGTGAGGATGGGGTTGCTGCCCACGAAGGTGGTGCCTTCCATCCACTTCCAGAACTCATAGCCTTCGGCGGCGGTGGCGTTCAAGGTGACGGTAGCACCTTCTTCGTATTCACCAGCGCCAGTGACGGTACCGGCATCTTCGGGATCGATGGTGACGGTGATCATGTAGGTCTCGGGTTCAACAGGAGTGCCTTCCTCGAAGTTGGCGACCAGGTCTCTGTCGACTTCGGCGGTGAAGGTGAGGGTGGCATCGGTGCCGACCTCAACATCGCCTTCTGTCCAGTTCACGAAGACATAGCCTTCAGCGGGGGTGGCGATCAGCGTGACCTCTTCGCCCACCTCATATTCGTCAGCGCCTTCGACGGTACCACCGATGGCCGGGTTGGCCGTGGCGTTGATGATGACGGTCTCCACCGGCATCTCGACCAGTTCGATGTCTTCGTTGTTGCGAGGATACATTTGTTTGGTGTCGTTGTGGATACCGATGAAACCGGTTACGTCACCCTCTTGGCCTTCTTCAACCGTGACGGTCAGGTTGTTGAAGCGGCTGTAGACGGTGTAGTTGGTTTCGTCCTGGGTGAAGGTCGTGGAACGGGCGGAGTTGCTGAACGTATAGTCTGCATCGAAGGTCACGCCTTCCATCTTGACCAGCATGGCATCGTAGTCGGCATAGTTGGCGACGACGTCGGCAGCGGTGACCACGGTGGGTTCGACGGGGGTGCCGGCGACACCTGCGGCCGGGTTGGTGGTAGGCACCAGTTCTTTCTGGCCGTTATAGACATTCATGGTACCTGTGATACCACCACTGATGACATCACCGTTTTCGTAGGTGTTGGTGATGACCGGGGTGCTGTTGTCATAGATCAACAGGGCAGCGGTTTCGTCTTGGACGTACATGTATCTACCGCTACGGAAGACGAAGGTGACATCGCCGGTGATGGAGGCGATTTCCGTGCTGGTGGCATCGTAGGCGGCCTTGAAGGCAGCGATGTTCGGATATTCAACGATTTCCGGGAAGGTGTAGGTTGCGGTGACCACGTTGCTGGGCTCGCCGCCTTCAACGATGGCGATGGCGCTCACTGTGGTGGTCTCGGTGATCTCGATAGCAGCCGTGTAGACGGTGGATTCAGCGGTAGGCGTACTGCCGTCGAGGGTGTAGTAAATCACAGCGCCTTCGGTGGGGCAGGTGATCTCGACCATGACGCTCGGATCAGTGATCGTGCCGGAATTAGGACTAATCACAGGATCCTGGGTGACCACGGGGCCTTCGCAGGAAGGATTCGAGTTGTAGGTGGCAGGTTCGCCTTCGATACCGACGGTCAGGGGATACAGACCTTCGGGAACTTCTTCATAATCAGCACCTGTACCATAATTACCAACGGTGCTAAGTTCTTTCTTCACGGTTTCAGAAGCGAGGACAACCACATCGTTCTCAGCCAGGCTGGTAACGGCAACACCATCTTTGAAGAGGGTGATGGCACCATAGTTGGCGCTCATTTGGCCGTTGTTGTTATAAAGGCTGGTGTGCTTGTATGCAGCAAATCTTTGGCCAGTGGTCTGGTTGTTCCAGGCGATCTCACGTTCCACCTCTTGAGTGATGGGTGAGATCTTGGCGATGTTGCCATTGAAAGTGACATTCCAGCAGGTATTGTCGCTGACCTGGTTAGCCAAAGACAGCGAGTTTCCGGAGCCCCAGTTCAGGTAGTTGTCGCCATTCTTGAAGGTATAGGTTTGCTCACCCATTGCATAGACCGCATAGAGGGTGATGTCAGCCTCGGGATGGTATTCACCGTTGAACAGCTCGGGAGCCGTGGTGGTCTCGGCGACCTCGGCGGCAGCCCAGCCAGCGAAGGTATAGCCGGCGGTGATGGCAGCGTCGCAAGGCGTGGCCGTGGGCAGGGTGACACCCGCGCCACCTTCGGCCTCGGTCAGTTCATCCACGGTGCAAGTACCGCTACCGGGGTTGAGGGTGACGGTGTGGGGCTCAACCACGACCACGGGTTCGAACTCGGCGAAGAGGGTCGTGTTGGCATCGATCGTGAAGGTGTAGGCGGCCTCGGTGGTCAAGGTTTCGTCAATGGCGTTGCGCCATTTCACGAAGGTCCAGGTTTCATCGGCAGGAACAGCGGTGACGGTCACTTCCGTGCCCGCTTCAAAACCTTGATCGCCGGGGGTGGGGGTGACGGTGTAGGAACCTGCTTCGGCAGGATTCACGTTCACGGTGAGGGTGTAGTAAACCACCGGAATCTCCTGGTGGAACTTGGCCACGAGGGCGGTGTTTTCGTTGATTGCAAATTCGTAGGGGTTCATTGCGGATACGGCTTCACCGACTTCATTCTGCCATTCGTCGAAGATCCAGGTGTTGTCGGTAGGTGTGGCCGTGAGGGTCACAGTGGTGCCCGCTTCATAGCCTTGTTCACCGGCTGCAGGTGTCACGGCGATGGTACCGGCCTCGGTGGGATCAACGTTGTAGGTGAGGGTGTAGTAAACCACCGGAATCTCTTCGAACGTAGCCACGATGGTGAGGGCTTCGGTCACTTCGATCGTAATGATGGTTTCAGTGAGTTCAGTGCCGTTCACCGTCCAGCTGACGAAGTTGTAACCTTCGGCAGGAACAGCGGTGAGGGTCAGTTCGGTGCCCTCTTCATAGGTGCCACCCGTGAAAACGGCGCCATCCATTTGGATGCTACCGCCGTCAGCGGGGGTAGCCGTAGCGGTCACATCATATTCTACCACGGGGGTAGGCAAAACCTTGCGATAGATGCGAACGGGATTATTGTCGGTAGCGCCATAGCAAGAGAAGCGAGCGGTCGTGCATCTAATCGTTTTGTCACTTACAGAACCTTGTGTCTCAAGGGTAGCTGTGCCGTCATCGTTGGTGGTGATACTCCACAGATAGTTGTTGTCGATCTCGTAACCTGATTGCAGTCCGGCGCCGGAATACAAGTATCCCATGGAAGCGAACAGGAGCGGATTGGTGCTGCTGTGTGAATCGAAGTGAACGAGGATCTCCTGAACAGCCCAGGTGCCCGTTGCGTCATAGGTGAAACCATCACCCTCAGCGGTAATATCAAAGGCTCTTCTGTAATAAAATTCCTCTTCCGTATCCTCGTCTATAGAAAGAGATTGTTGTTCACCCAAAGCCTTGGTCAGGCCGACATTGGTGACCGCAATGACATCGCCTTCAGCCAGGGTGGAGGCGTCTGTCACCTGTTCCCAAACGGGTTCTTCGGTGTAGAAGTTGATTACCAAGGGATAAGTGGGGGTTCCGATAACCTCGTTTGCGTTATACGTAAATTCGTAGGTGGAAGTGCCCGCTTCGGCATTCGCCTCAGTATCCCACAATTTGAAGATGCAACGGTTGCGCGTGGGGCTTTGATTAACAGTCTTGTATCCAAAAGTGTTGCCACTGAAATAATAGCCCTCCCCAGTGGGGCGAACAATGGCACTCCATGCGGGACCGATTTGGCAAACCTCATCGCCCATAAAGGCGGCCATCACATAGTTGTCGCTGGTGATAGGCTGTCCGTCGATGTAAGGTGTCACGAATAAGGACATGGTTGATCCGTCCGTATAGGAAGGAACGGCTGCAGGACCGGTCCAATCAGCAGGTCCTTGACCGAAACTATTGCCTGCCAAACCGAAGGTGCAGAGCAACAGTAATAACAATAAAAATCTGTTTTTCATAACGTTAGTGTTAGTTAATAATTTGTGAATGATTCAATAGATTTCGTAATTAGTAGCGGCAAATATAAAAAAAAAACATGTGTCAAGAAAAAAATGGGAAAAAAATGGCATTAATTTTTTGGGAAAAATCAAAAAAGTCCGGCGGCGCCTTCCGTCGAATTCGGAAGGCGCCGCCGGACTTTTTGTTGTTCTATGTATTACAATAATATTATGATTTAATATAAATCTATTATAATTAAATAGGATACTATTGTATTATTTGATTTCCAATTTCCGAGTGAGCGTGCTGCCATCGGCACTCCTCAGTTGGAGGAGGTAGAGACCCGGGGCGAGGGCACTCACGTTGAGGCGGGCGCTCCCGCTTTGGATGGGCTCGTGCAGCAACTGCTGGCCAGTCAGGGTGAACAGGGTGGCGGACTGCAGGGCCTCGGATTCGATGGTGATCCAGTCGTCGGCAGGGTTGGGGAACACCCGCACTTGGGAAGCCTGCTCGTTCACGTCCGTCGTGCCGCGGAAGTGCAGCACCACAGGCTCGTGCGTCGTACCGGTGATGGCGTTCGAAACGTAGCTCACCTGCTCTTCGGCCAGGCCTTGCTCCACGTTGTTCGTCACGTCGTAGAGCTTGAACCGTACGGTCTCGCCCTCTTCACCGCTCACCGACAGGTAGGCGATGTACTGGCTGCCCACACGCTGCAGGCGGGCGCTGCCACGGCACTCGTCGCCCACGAAGGCGCCGATCTCGTAGTTGCCTTCCGTCATCGTGTAACGGCTCGCGTCAAGCGTCGCCAGCATCGTCAGCGTCGTCGCATGGCGGTGCGTGTCGCTCATCCAGTAACGCTCCATGGGCACTACACGCACCATCCCCTTCGACGTCGAAGGATAAACCAGCGTCATCGGATCGCCGTTGTTCTTGTACATGTAACCCACGCCGGGTTCCAGGCCCGTGAGGCTACCGTTCCATCCGTACTGAGTGGTGTAGGTAGCCGGTCCCGCCGTGCCCTTGATCACGTCTTCCTCGTTCGGGGTGATGCCCGCGAAGGCCTCGTCCAGCGTCATGGCGTTGACCGTGGGGAATCCGATCCAGTTCCAGCCCGAAGCCAGCGTGATCGGGTGGTTGGTCGGGTCGGCAGGAGCCGCCGTCAGCGTCGCCGTCACGGCATTGTCAACACGGATCATGTACATCGACTCGTTGTTGAGGGCCATGTCGGGCGACCAGGTACCGTTCTCCAGCATGGTGTTGCCGCCCACGTTCTTGATCACCGCCGTGGTGTTTTCCGCCGCGATGGCGTCCTTCAGGGCCGCATCCAGCGTGGCGTCCATCTCGAGGCTGCTCGACCACCAGTTCCAGCCAGACGACAGGCTGATGGCCTGCTCGGCATCGCCGGATCCCGTCACGAAGTTGGCATAGAGGGTCCGCGCCCGGGTGACGGTGAAGGTGTAGCTTGCCTCGGAGGAGACGACCACATCGTTTTCCGTCCAGTTGAGGAAGGTGGATCCTTCATCGGGCGTGGCCGTCACGGTGATCGTGGTGCCGGAGAGGTAGTTGCCCTCACCGCTGACGGTGCCGTTGCCGTTGCTTACCAACTGGATCAGGTAGTGGTCTTCGGTGGCCTCAAAGACGGCCTTGAGTTCGGTGTTTTCGGTGATGGTGTACACGGTGGAAGCGTTGGGGGTGTCGATGGTACCATTCACATACCAACGGAAGAACTTGTAGCCCGGATTGGGGGTGGCCGTCACCTGGATGGTCTCACCATAGTGATAGATGCCGCCTTCGCTGACAGTGCCGCCTTCGGCGGGTTCGGCAATTACGGTGACGGTGTAGTCGATCTGCTGGAAGGTAGCGCTCACGGTGACTTCACCGGCAGGCATCTCAAACTGGTTGCCGCTGACGGTGATGGACTGGCCGTTGGGGCCGGTGACGGTCCATTGGTCGATCTCATAACCCGGATTGGGATGGGCGTTCAAGGTCACCAGGTCGCCGGCACGGGCGTGGTCGGGCGTCGTGCTGACGGTTCCTTGCGCTAGGGTGGCGCAGGTGATGTCATAGTAACGAACGAAGTCGTCGTTGTTTCTCGGGTAGATGCCTACCACATAGGTGTTGGAAGCGACGTATTGTCCGACGAATCCGGTGATGTCGTCATGCTCGCCTGCCTCACCCGAGAGGGTCACCGTGCCAAACTGGTTGCGGATGTTGATGGCGGTGCCGTGGTCGTTGGCGGGCGCGACCGGGTTGTTGCTGAAGTCGTAGCCGGAGGCGAATTCAGCGTCGACGATGGTCACAAGTCGGGCGTCATAGTTGTCGTATTGAGTCTTGATGTCAAGGGCGGTGGCCACAAGCGGCTCGACGGGGCTTCCGGCGATGCCCGCTGCAGGATTCGCGATGGGGATCATCATCGGCTGTTGGCTGGTATTGAGGTAGGTGCCCACAAGGCCGCCTTGAATGAGGTCGCCGTCGTTGTAGGTGTTGGTGATGATGCCGTTGTTGTCGCGGACCAGCAGACCGGCGCTTTCGTCAGCCAGGTAGATCATGTTTTCATGACGGAAGACAAACTGCACGTCACCGGCAATCCGAGCGACAGTGCTGGTGGTGATGACTCCGTCGTTACCGGCCTGTTTGAAGGCGGCGATATTCTCGAACTGCATCGGGAAGGTGAAGGCATGCGTGGCCATGGCGCTTGGCTCGCCCTCCAGGAAGGCGATGGCGTTCACGGTGCAGGTCTGGTTGATGGCAAACGGGGCGCTGAACGTCGGGGAGCTCTCCGTGGGTGTGCTGCCATCCACCGTATAATGGATGACGGCGCCCTCGGTGCTGCAGGTGAGGTTCACCATGTAGTTGTCGGTGAGGATGTAGTCGCCCTCGGGCAGGCCGACAAACTCCGGGGTGGCCACGGCCATCTGGCAGGCCGGGTTGGTGGAGTACACGTTGGCGGGCTTCAGGAAGAGGTGAAGTTGGCCTTTGTATTCATTGACGGAAGTGCTCACGGAATGGGAATACCAGTAGGCGGTGACGCCGGTGCCGCCGCTTAAGTCGAGATAACGCTGGGTGGTGGCTTTGCGGAACTGGGTCACGAGTCCGTAGTTGGCATTGTTGGAGAACGTCCAACCACGGGTGGGCGGGGTGGTGGTCACACTGTTGCCTTGTGCATAGTTGTTTGTGTTGATCAGGTAGTAGGTGACGTCGTTGGCATCCGTATAGCTGATGGAGTACTCCGTGCTGCTGATCTTCTTGACGGTCCACACATTGTTTTTGGCTTCCGAGCTAGCCGAAGGCAGTCCGTTGATTCTACGGGCTTTCGGGTTCTGGGTGACAGCTCCTTCGCGTACCAGGTAATAGTACTTTTGGTTCTCCGTCAAGAGCGACGAGATGATGTACTCACCCTCAAGCAGGTCTTGGGTGGTGGTGACGTCTTGCCATTCGGTACCGCTGGCGGCAGTGTACACCGCATACAAGGTGACGTTGTCGGTCGGATGGTAGGTGGTGCCGGCGGCGAACAGCTCAGGGGCGGTCAGGGCCTCCTCGATGAAGCTCTCGGCCCAACCTGCAAAGGTGTAGCCCTCGGTGGCACAGCCGGACGAGGGGGCGGCGGTGGGTAGGACAACGCCGGCATTCCAGGCGGTCTCTTCGAGGCTGCTGGTGGCGCAGGTGCCGTTGCCGGCGTTGAAGGTCACGGTGTAGGTGACGTCTTCAGCAAAGACGGCCACCACGGTGATGTTCTCGTCGGGCATCTCGAAGCTGTAGGGTGCTTCGATGTCGGTATGGTTGCTCGGGTTGGACCCATAGTAGTACAGGCTCTCAAGGTGGTAGTTGGCTTCGGGGGTCACGGTAAGCGTGACGGTGCTGAGGTGGGAGGCCTGTTCGTGGTCGGCTTGGAGGGTGCCGTGTTGGGTTTCGGCGAGGGTGATGGTGTGGTATTGGCGGATGTCTTGGTCGCCACGGGGATAGAGGTAGTAGACATCGTCTTTGACGCCAAGGAGTCCGGTGACGTCGTAGTGGTAAGTGTTGTCGATGTCGCCCTCCAAGGCGTAGAAACGGTTGCGCAGCATCATGCTGTGGCCGTCTTGGACAAAGCTGATCGTATCGAGGGTGTCGTCTGTGGCGAGACTGTAGCTACGGCTGAAGAGCACGTCCTCAATCTGTACCAGCATGGCATCCATGGGATAATAGTAGGTTTCCAACGCTTCGACCGTGACGGGGGCCGGATCCGGTACCGTACCCGTGCCCGTCTTGGTGAGGGGAGCCAGCGGGATGAGCATGGGCTGGCCATGGTCGAGGCGGTAACGGCCCTGAAGCAGGTTGATGCGGTCGCCAGGGGCGAAGCTGCCGTTCACTACGTGGTAGTCGTCGTACACCAGCAGGCCGCCGGTGTCGTCGCTGAAGTAGTAGTACCGTTCATATTGATACACCAACGTCATCGTGCTGGTGATCCGGGCAATCTCGTTCGGGTCGTCGGCATCCTTGAAGTCAGCGATGTTGGCATACGTCGTGGGGAACTGGTAGGTCTGTTGGGCTACCGGGCTGTCCGTCATGCCGTCCTTGAAGGCCTTGGCCTTGATAGTGACGGTGCTGTTGACGGTGATGGGGTTGGCGTACGTCGTACTGGAGGCGGTGGGGGTGCTGCCGTCGGTGGTGTAATGGATGGTGGCACCTTGGGCGTTGCAGCTGAGGCTTACCTGGAGGGGCTCCATATAGATGCCGTCGGCTTCGGGGTTGAAGATCGGGGCGTTGACAGTGGTGCCGCAACCCGGGATGTGGGCGTAGTAGACGCCTTCGCTGCCCTTGAAGCGGTAGAGCTGGATTGGCGAATAGACCGGATCGTCGATGTCGTTGGCCGGCACGCTGGCAAAGAGGATTGCCTCACCATCGTTGTAGGCCATGAGCTGATAGGCGTTTTCGTTGCTGCCATTGCGCAGGTAGATGTTTTCGCCGATGCACTCAGCAGTCCACACGCAACCGGCGTAGAACGTGGCGCTCAGCCGGAGGTAGCCTTCCTGGTTGTTGAGGTAGCGGCCCTGGGCGTCGGTGAGGGTATAGCCTCCGTTACGGGCATGGGCGGTAAAGGGATGCTCGCCCAGGATCTCGGTGTCGTACCCGATGCTCGATGCCATGGAGTTGCCCTCTTCCAGATCGTCGAACTCGACGCTATTGGCTTGATTTACAATGCACACCTGGTCGCCTGCACTCAAGGAGCGTGCCTGCTTCCAGCCATATTCGCTTTGGACCACTTTGTACACGGCATAGAGCGTGCAGTCGTCATCGGGGATATAGTCGTAGCCGGCAGGGAAGAGGGTGGGTGGGGTGTGGGTGCCTTCCACAATCTCGCTGCACCAGCCCGCAAAGGTATAGCCTTCGCTTTGGCAGAGGGCCGAAGGCGTGGCCGTTGGCAGCGTGATGGCGCCGGTGCCGCCTCCTTGGGTCATGGTCTCTACCTCACAGGTGCCGTCGCCAGGGACAAAGGTCACGGTGAAGTGGGTGTTCACGTTGGCGCGTACCGGGTCGCAGGGGAAGGATTCGTTCTGCCCGTTGTTGTAGTTGGTGGTGACGGTATAGTAATGCACGCCGGCAGGGACGTTGGTATCGGTATGGCTGAGGGTGGTCTTGTTGGTGGCCACATTGACGCCGTCGCGTTGGACGTTGTAGGTATAGGAGCCGGTGGTGAGATGGGCTTTCATCATCCAAGCGTCGTTATTGTTGTAGGTGGACCAGTTGATGCCGTCCGTGCTGAACAAGGCCGGGAAGCCGGTGCTGTTGTAGGGAATGGTGCAGTAGGTGAGGTTGGCGGTGGTCCCGGAGCTGGCGCTGTTGGGGTTGGCGACGGGGTCTCTCATGACGATCCACAGGTCTTTGTTGTGGTTGATCGCGATGGGCGTCGTCAGCGGGATTTCTTTCCATCCGCCGATCTCGCTCTGCGCGACGGTGAAGCTTTGTGTGAAGAGTTGCTGGTCGGGGCCGTTGGCGTCGCCGTCATAGAGGGTGAGGGTATAGGTGGTGTTCTTGTATTTGTTGAAGTAAACACTTACCATGTCGAGATGGGTGCCCGCGTAGTCCACCAGCATGGCGCTGGGATAACGTTGGGCCCAGTAGCTTTGTTTACCGTTCTGTCCGCCGTAGGCGCCGTTGGGCGTTTCGGAGGTGCCGTAGCGCAGCGTGTTGGTCTGTTCGGGAAGCTCCCAGGTTAGGGCCACCTGACTTTGGTCGTTGTTGACGGTGGCTGCGAGGTTCCGGACGATGGGGCCGGCGGGGTCGATAAAGACGTATGCATAAAGCGACTTCGGTGAGAGGGTGCCGTTGGCAGTCACCGCGCGGAGGCAGTAGGCGTGGGCGCCGCTGAAGTCGGTCTGGTAGGTATAGGTGGTGCCGGTGACTCCGGTGGCGATGCATTCCTCGTTGCAGTAGATGTTGTAGGAGGCGGCACCGCTGGCGGCGGTCCAGGTAAGGGTGACCTCGTTGTTATCGGCGGTGGCGGTCAGGTTGGTCGGGGCCGCGACGGTCGACAGCAGGGCGGTGATGGCGTCGTAGGCGTTGATGCGGCCGGCGCCGTAGAAGTTGTTCTTGGTGACGAGGCCTTCGCATTTGGCTGCGGTGGTCTCCAGCAGACGGTCGATGTCGGCCGGGGTGAGGTTGGGGTCTGCCTCCAGCAGCAGGGCGGCCACGCCTGCGGCGTGGGCGGCAGCCAGCGCGGTACCTTGGGCGGAGCGGTAGCTGCTGTTGTCCAGGTAGCTGGTAGAGGTGATGTTGACACCGGGTGCCATCACGTCGGGACGGATGTGACCGCCGGCGGCGAGGGCATAGTCGTTATAGCCCGTCACGCTTTCCCAGGTCACGGGTCCGATGCTTGAGAAACCAGCCTTCAACTCGCTTCGGTTGGTGGCACCTACGCAGATGTTGGCAGAACGGCCCTGGTTGAGGGTCTCGTCGGGGTTGTGCCAAGGCGAGGGGCAGTTGGATGGGGCACCGATGCTGTTGGGAGCGTCGATGGTGCCGTCGTCGCCAGCGGCGGTGAAAGCCGGGACTCCGAGGTTGAGCAGGTTGACCATCTTATCGCGGTAGGAGGCCTTTGCGCCTACATTTGATTCCACGGCGGAGACGAGGACGATGTCGGCTTCGTGTTCGATGGCGAACTGAAGGCCGTTGTTGATACGGGTCTCGGTGACGTTGCCGGTACTTCCAGCGATCTTGACCGCCATGATTTTGGCGCCGGGAGCCACGCCGGTTTGGCGGCCTGAGGTGCCTTGTCCGGCGACGATGCCGGCCACCATGGTACCCACGCCATTGCCGTTGCTTTGGGTCTCGTTGGGGTTGTTGGTTCCGTTGACGTAGTTCCAACCATGGTTGGCAAAGCCCGTGGCGGTCCACATGCTGTTTTTCAAGTCGTTGTGGGAGAAGTGGACACCCGAGTCGAGGATGGCCACCACCACGCCGTTGCCAGTGTAGCCCGTGGTTCCGTTGTAGGTCCACACCTGGTCGGCCTCGATGCGTTCCACGTTCCATTCAAGGGTGGTTCTGGGTGCGGATTCCGTTTCGGTGAACGTGAGCCCTGTGGTGGGGCATTCCGTATCCCAGTCGACCACCCGTACGTCGGGACGTTGGGCGATCGCTTGGATCATGGTCGGGGTGGCCTTGCAGGCAATCCCGTTGAAGATCCAGAACGATTGGATGTCGCTGACCTGTCCCTTGGCTTCGTTGAGCAAGGTGAGCAGGTCGGCTTGGCTGTTGGCGGAGAAATTCTTTAGCTCTTGTGTGACGAACGCGGTCCGTTGCTTCCGGTTCAGGAAACTGGTTCTGGCGTCGAGGCTGGACCCGTCGTATTGGTCCGCCATGGTGATGATGACATCGATTTTTTCTTGTGCACCCGATTGTTGGAGGGCTTGGGTCAGTTGACCGGACAGCTTGTTTTGTGCATAGCCGCTTCCAAATGCGAAGAGGGTGGCTAAAAAGAGGACGATTGCTTTTTTCATGTTCCTATATGGTTGATTATTCTTCTCTTTAGTGGAGTACTACTATACCCAATATAATTAATCAGCAAATATACATTTTTTTTGCGAAATAGTGGTGAATAATGGGGTGAAAAAAGCTTCAAAATCAACACATGACATAAAAAAAGTGGGGCGGCCAACCGGCCGCCCCACTCGGGCTTTTCAGGACTTTTTCAGTCCTTTGTCAGCGCAGGAATTATTTCACCACAACGTTGCGGGTTGCGCTACCGTTGGCGGTGACGATTCTCACGGTGTAGATGCCAGCGGCGAAACCGCTCACATTGATGTCAGCCATGTTGTCATTGACTTCGTTGTCAATCACGAGTTGACCGAACATGTTGTACACCATGACGCGCTGCATGTTCTCGCACTCAACCTTCACGAAGTCGCTAGCCGGGTTCGGGTAGAGGCTGACGTTGAGGTCGATGTTGTCGATGTCCATGATGGCTCTGTCTTCTCTGTCGAAGACCGGGTAGTCATCGTCGCCGTCGGTCCAGCCGAAGAGTTCGTAACCGATCTCGGTGGCCAGGGCCTGGGCGTTGGTGTTCATCAGGGTGCTGGTGGTGGTGCTCATCACAGCGCAGTTGACGGCTTCTTCTTCACCGGCGCCGATGGCGTCTTCGATCGGGTTGACCGTCCAGAAGCTGTTTTCGAGCGTGCCGTCGTTCATACCGACGAGGCCACCATAGTAGTTGATCGGGTTGTTGCCGTTGCCCTTGACGAGCTCAGCGACACTGTGGCAGTTGCTGATTTCGCCCGTGTTCCAGGCAGCAATACCACCAACATAGTAGTTGTTGGTAGCCTTGGCAGGAGCAGCAGACCAGCATTCGATCGTTTCAGCAGCGCAGTAGCTGTTGTAGATGTTACCGTAGTTGTTACCAACGATACCGCCGGCTTCGAACTCGGAACGGACATTCACTCTAGAGACGCTGTTGATGATGGTACCCTTGTTGATACCAGCGATACCGGCGGTGAAGTAACGGCCTTCAGCAAGACCTTCGATGTCGAGGTCGTTGATGACGGCGTTGATACCGACGTGGCCGAAGAAGGCCTGGCAGGAACCGTTGCCGGGTTCGTCCAAGAGGGCGATGTCGGCGGTTCTCATGTTGACGATCTGGTGACCATTGCCATCGAAGTAGCCTTGGAACCATCTGTCGAATTCGATCTGGGCACCGATCGGTCTCCACTTGTGCTCAATGAGGTCGATCATACCTTCTTCTTGTTCGCTTTCGACGATGATGGTCTTACCAGCGAAGTCGAAGAAGTGGCTGCCTTCTTCGTAAGGCTCGCCGTCGAACAGCCATTCGTGGCCGTCGGAAGTGTCATACAACCATTCTCTACCGGTGACGAGTGCGGCAAGACCGCCCAGCATGCTGTCGGTGGTCAGGACAAAGACGTCATCGTCTTCGTGGCCGACGAACCAGCTGATATCAGCAATGCTCCAGTCATCCCAGTACTCTTCGGTAGGTTCGGCGCAGATCATCACATCGCCGAGCGGCATGATGAAGGTGTAGTCGTAGTTACCGGGGCCGTTGGTGTATTCCACCTCTTCGCCGTTGTCCATGTTGGTGATGGTAACGTTACCGATGGACAAGCCTTCGGCAGGAACGATGGTGACCGTCACCTCGTGGGTGTAGCGGGCAGTGTCATCGTAAACAATCGAGTTGATCCATTCAGCATACTCAAGTTCGCCATCTTCGTCTTCTCCGATGATCATGTCTTCGCAGAAGAAGATCGCATGTTCTTCACCGTCATAGATGACGTCAATGGTCATGTTACCGCAGATCATCACGGTGTCGACCACCGGCATGTCGGGCTCGAGGCCTTCGAAGCTGGGTGACCAAACGTAAATCTCGTCGGCATAGTGCTGCGTGGAAACAACAGGCTCGGCGAGCGGTTCGCCATTCATGTCGAGGTAGTTGATGGTCAAGGTCCACTCGTAAGGAGTGAAGACTGCGTACACCGTCACAGGATAGGCGGGCATTTCGAAGCTCATTTCGTTCTTGATGTCGATGCTGTCTTCGTCGTGGATCAGCCAGAGCTGGGTCAGGTCGTAGCAGTAGTCAGGCTTGAAGTTGACCTCAATGGTCTCGCCTTCATGACCGATGGTCGGACCCCAGATGTAGCCGTGTCCTTCAGGATCGCCTTGGTAGTCTTCGGTGCTCGGGATGTAGGTGATGTTGAAGCCAGGATCGTGGTTCGGGTCGTGGATCGGGTAGGAGTAGTTGATGAGTTCCTCGTCGAGGATCCAATCCCAATAGAGGGCTTCTTCCGGTGAAGCGGCATCGGCGTTGGCAGCGGCCACCCAGGCGCGCAGGTCGTCGAAGTCGATCGGGTCATAGTTGCCGTCGATCATGTTGCCGTTCGGGTCGAGCGTGTAGCTGTTGACGACGTTGATCCATTCATCACCGATTTCATATTGGATATGGAGGTCGGGGTTGACCGTCACGAAGCTGTTGTAAACGCTACCGGGTTCTTCCTCAATCTCACGAGGCTTGAGGCTGTTGCAAGCGATAGCAGCGGACATCATGATGGGTTCTTCGTCATATTCGTCGTCTTCAAAGTCGTCATCCATGGATCTGACAACGGCGCTGCCTTCGGGCAGGTCGATATCCTGGATACCGATGTTGCGGACAACACCTTCGAGGTCAACAAACATGGCGTTGACGTAAGGTTGCATAGAACCTTCATAGTTCTCTCTGATGAAGAGGCTATCCACAATGAAGTGGGTGCCGTCGAGAACGCCTCTGAAGCCGTAGATCGGTCTCCACATGTGGGCGGCCATATCGAGGAAGCCGTCTTCCGGACCCATGATCCACACGGTCACACCGTCGAAGTCGTGGCCACCGAAGTCAACCTCCCAAGCCAGAGCGGCGAGGTCTTCAGCGCTGGTGATCTCGAAACGACCCTTGGCGCTTTCGCAGTCGTTGTACCAATCGGGGTTGTAGTTGTAGTTGCCTTCGCCAAGGACTTCAGGACCGTCGGTCCAGTAGTCTCTACGCGGCATCGGGATGATCTCCACCCAGTAGGCGGGTTCATACAGGCTGTCGAGCGGCATGGTGAAGGTGAAGCTGGTGCCTTCAAGTTCATAGTCGATGTCGAGGTCAACACCAAGCTCTCTGTAGTCGTGAGCGATGATGGTGACGGTATCGAAGATGATGTGGTTGTCCGGGTGGAAGGTGATGGTCACCTCGTCACCGTTCATGGCATAGGTGTAGGTCACACCGTCGATGGTGTTCTCTTGGGCGCCTTCGAATTCATGCGTGCCATCTTCGTAGTCGGCCACCACGATGTAGTGATGGTGCTCGAAGCGGGTAATGAAGATCGGCCAACCATAGTTCACCTGTTCGTCCTCTTGACCATCGAGGGTCCAGGAGAAGTAGCTAAAGTCGTTCTGCAGCCAGACCCAGTCTTCGAGGATACCTTCAACAGGTTCTTCGTCAGGATTGATTCTGTGGAGCAGGGCTTCGTTCTCGACCGGGTCGATCACGACGGGCTCTTCAGCGGCGTTGTCCATGTAGATATGGGCCTCTTCGCCGTCTCTAGGACCAACATAGTAAACGTTTCTGACTTCGCCCGTAGGTTCGAAGTTCGGGGTCACGTTCACGAAGGTCGGCATGGTGATGAAGCTGTTGTGGAAGCTGGCGGTGTCAACGACATCGATCACAGTCTCGCTGGTCGGGTTGGAGATCTTGGCGTCTTTGAAGCCGACGTTGCGGATGTGACCCGTGATGCTCATATCGAGGTCGTCCTCGAGGATGACCATGTTGCTGATGATCTTGCCGTTACCGTCAAGGGTACCATTGAACACAGCGGTGTCGCAGAACGGACGGTAGAAGTAAGGCTTCTCTTGGAGGTCGATGTTGTTGGTGATGTAGATGGTGATACCGCTGAAGTCCTTCTGTTCAACGCCGTTCAAACCATAGACGTGGGCAATGAAAGCACCCATCTGGTGAGGATCGCTGATTTCGAACTGACCGGCTTCTTCGCAGTTCTGATACCAGAGGCTGTCCCAAATGTCAGGATCGCTCCAGTAACGCTTTTCAATCGACATGTTGATGTGGTCTTCGGCAGCGCAGCCGTTTTCACCTTCAACACTGTAGATCAACAGGTAATCGCCAATGCCGAGCAGCGACGGATTCAGGTGGTTGGTGGGGTTGCCCTCTTCATCCAGGATCGGGTAGTCAACGTCGGGTTCACCGGCGATGGCATAGGAGAAGATACCGCCTTCAGGCGTGGCTTCGAGGAGGATGTCGTCTTCGATCATGCTGAACACGATGGTATCCTGAGGATTCTCAGGCTTCACCGGGTTGATCCAGGTGATCGTCGGCAGTTGGATCACGTTGATACGGATGGTGGTGGTGTTCCAGCATTCCGTTTCTTCGCTCATACCAGAGACGGAGTAGGTGGTGGAGGTTTCAGCAACGAAAGTGATCGTGCTGGTGACACCGGTTTCGGTTTCGCCGTCCTTGGCATCGCCCCAGCGATAGGCATCGGCACCGGCAGCGGTCAGTTCGACGATGTCGCCGAAGCAGACGTTGATGGTGACGACCGGGTTGTCGTTGTAGTGGGCGGTGTCGGAGGTGATGTTGTTGGTGATGGTTACATCAGGCAATTCCTTGACGATGAAGTCGTAGGTGCCATAGAGGGTGCAACCACTGCCGTCTTCGGCAGCCACATCGAGGACGTGCGTGCCAGCCGTTTGCAGCAGGACACCCAGTTCAGCGATGTTTTCGAAATCGAGGACGTTGGCATCTTCGCCTTCGAGGACGGTTTCGCCGTCGAACTTCCAGACAAAGTTGGTGAATTCGCCATCGAGGTAGGGGCTCTCAGCAGGAACGAAGCCTTGGCAGGTTTCGAGGTCGCCGGAAATCTCAAGCGGCACGTTCTCCTTTGCGTAGACAACGAACGGATCGCTCTCTCTGTGGCAGAGGATGTAGTCGCCAGCGTAGCGGATGCTCAGACCGATGACGATGCTGTCGTCGACGGGCTGGATGGTGAAGGTGGAGTCTTCAGAAACAACCACCGTATTGGTTTCGGCCGTGTTGAGGACGCGGAGGTTGGCATCTTCAATCTCATACCATTCCTCGGTTTCGCCATCAATGTAGAACCACTGGATCAGGTATTCGTCGGGATCCAAAACGCCGTTCAGCCATTCAAGCTCAACGGTGCTGTGGTAGCAGATCGGGTTTTCACCGCCCACGACGCCGATGATCGGCTTGTTGGGCAGCGTAGCCACGTTCACGGTGTAACCTTCTTCGGTCTCGACTTCGCAAGTGCTTTCGTTTTGTGTATCGGCACCCGGGGCAAAGACCACGGTGTAGATACCAGCGTCCGTGGTGGTGCAGGGGTTGATGACGAGCTTGGGCTCCGTAGTGACAGCCACTTCGTCACCGTCCTTGCTCCAGGTAAACGTACCGGTCATGGTAGCGGTGGTCGGGTTCGGAACCACGTTCAGCACGATGCTGTCGCCGTCGCAGTTGTACTGGTTGCCTTCGATAGCGATGCTCTTCGGGGCAGCCATGACATTGAAGCTCATGGTAGCGGTCTGGAACCAGCCATACATGTTCTGCACTTTGACGTAGTATTGCCACGTGCCGGCCTTGTCGAACTTGTTGGGGTTGAGCATGTCGGCGTTGGTGAATTTCACAAAGCTGCCACCGGGTTTCTTGAAGTAGTACTCAATGGCGGTGTAGGTGGTGCCGCAGGTTAAAGACGGGATGCCTTCGAGGGCCTGCCACTGGCACATGTCCGGGATCTGGGCCACCGAGATGGGGCTGTAGGTACCCGTTACAACGACATTGCCGTCGGGCATCGTGAAGGTGGCCGAGTAGTTCGGGTAACCGTTCAGCGTGATGTTGGTGTTGCCTTTCTTGGCTTTCAGCATGTTGGTGTTGAGAATCCAACCAACCGGGTGACCGTAGTTGATGGTGATGGTGCTACCGCATTCACCCGTACCGGAGGGATTCGTGGTGATTTGGTCTTGCATCTCAGCCGGGGTCACGGTGACGGTGATGGTGTGCTCGTTGCCTGACCAGACAGCGTCCACATCGACGTCGCAAGCGGGCATGGCAAAGGTGCCGACGCCGTCGACGAGTTCGTCGTTATAGATCACAGCGATGGTGTCGGTGTGATCATTGTGGTTGAGGGCTACCAGATGATCGAGGGTCTGGCAGTCGGCAGCCTCCACGGTGACGTTGACATTGGCACCGGGCTTGTATTGGTTGGTGGTTTCACCATTGTCGAGGGTGAGGGTGCCTTCCTCGTTGATGCAGGTGACCGTGTAGTCTCTGTATTCGAACTGGAAGATCAGACCGCCCATTTCAGTGGTGGTACCGTCGCCTTCCGGAGTCTCCGGGAAGTAGTCGGTGCAAGCAGCGGTTTCCTTGTCCACTTCCTTGAGCATGGTGTTACCGTCGATGTCGCAAGCCCACCAGAACAGTCTGCGGGTGTTGTGATCGAAGGCCATGGTTTGGATGTGGTAGGCGGGCCAGTTAAGGCTTCCGACCTCTTCGGGTTCGTCGAAGGTGCCGTCGGCTTTGGTGACCATCTTGTAAAGGCTGGACATCTCAGCGCCGTCCGGGCTGAGGGACACGAAGTACAGCGTACCGTCGAGGTCGGCAGCGATGGCCACCGGCTTCAGGTCGTCGTGGTCGATGTAGTCGTACATCAATTCGGCAGCGCCGCTGATACCTTCTTCAGTAGCCAGCGTCAGCTTGTAGATACGACCGAACTTGGTACCCAGCATGTAGCCGTGGTTGTAGTCGTAGGTGATGTCGTTCATGCTCAAGCTGATCGGGTTGGTGCTCTGGTTGAAGCTACCGTTTTCGAAATTCAGCGTCATGAAGCCTTTGGTGTAGTCGTTGGCATAAGCCCACACCGGGAACTCGGGGGCAGTGGATTGCTCCTCAGCATTGTAGTAGTAATCCGCCGCACTGTAGTACCAGTCGTTGTACATACGGACTTGCGTGATGTAAGCCGTAGAGCCAACGAGGACAATGTGGTAGTAACGACCAAAATTGAAGTTCTGTTGCGGAATGTACATGGTATGGAAGTCACCGATGGTGTCACCTTCGGCGGCTGCATCCCTAGTTACATTCTTCAACTGAATCATCGATGGCAGTTCTTTTGAAACAGGGGCCTGTCCAAAGCCTGCCGCCTCGTCTTGCATTGCAAGACCTGCATGATTCTGTGCCATGCCGAGGAACGGCAACATACACAATAAGCATGCAATCCATAGAACTTTTTTCATAAGTTGAAAAATTTGATTAATAATTTAGTTAATTAGATTGAATTTTCAGTTGATTGAGTTGCTGGGCTTCCAGATCCACTTTCCTCTGCCCGTGGGTTCTTGCATTAATATAAAAAGGTGTACAAAAAGGTTGGTTCTTGGGGTTTATTATAAACAAAGCCGAAGCGAACCGGGGAGATCCGCTTAAATTCATGCGCTGACTACACAATGTGCCAATGCTGTTTGTCATAATAAACTATAAATCTAAAACAATTGTTCTAAGCATGTCCGCCGTGGGTTTTGGCCCCATTTTGGACATGCAAATATACAAAAAAATGGAATAGTGGAATATTTTTGAAATATTTTTTTTGAACAAAATGCGCTTATCAGTGAACCATGGCCCTGACTACGTCCAAGGCCTGGGTGACCGTCGACACCTCTTTGATGGTGAGGATGAGCTTGCCATGGGCCTCTTTCAGGGCGCAACGTTTGGGATGGCCGATGATGTACTGCATCACCTGCTGATAGGTCTCAGTTTCGTAATAGGCTGATTCTTGGTTGCTTACGAAATGCGCAATCATCAAGTTGTCGCGCAGGGCGATCTTCTCGAAGCCCAGGTCCTTGGCAATCCAGCGGAGCCGCACGGTATTGAGCAGGTCGATGACGGGTTTGGGCAGGGGACCGAAACGGTCTTCCAGGTTTTTGCTGAATTCTTGGAGACGTTCCTCGGTGGCGATGTGGTCGAGCTCGGTGTAGAGGCTGATGCGCTCGGCGGTGGCGTTGATGTAGTCGGAGGGAAGCAGCACCTCCATGTCAGTCTCGATGGCGCAGTCGGTGACGTACACGAGCTCCTTCTCCTTGTCGAAGAGGTCGGCGAACTCGTTCGTCTTGAGTTCGGCGATGGCCTCGTCGAGGATCTTGTGGTAGGTCTCGAAGCCGATGTCGTTGATGAAGCCGGACTGTTCTGCCCCCAACAGGTTGCCTGCACCCCGGATGTCGAGGTCGCGCATGGCGATGTTGATGCCGTTGCCCAGGTCGGAGAACTCCTCGAGGGCGCGCAGCCGTTTGCGAGCCTCTTCGGTGAGGGTGGCCAGGGGCGGGGTGAGCAAGTAGCAGAAGGCCTTCTTGTTGGAGCGTCCCACGCGGCCGCGCAGCTGGTGCAGGTCGCTGAGCCCGTAGCGGTGGGCGTCGTTGACGATAATGGTATTGGCGTTGGGGATGTCGAGGCCCGACTCCACGATGGTGGTGCACAGGAGGACGTCGTATTCGCCTTGGATGAAGTCGAGCATGATCTGCTCCAGCTTGGCGCCTTCCATCTGGCCGTGGGCCACGGCGATGCGGCACCCTGGCACGTAGCTGAGGATGAGGTCGTGCAGGTCCATGATGTTCTGCACCCGGTTGTGGATGAAGAAGACTTGGCCGTTGCGGGCGAGCTCGAACTGGATGGCCTCGCGGATGAGGGCGCCGTCGAAGGTGCGAAGCTCGGTCTGCACGGGGTAGCGGTTGGGGGGCGGCGTGTTGATGACGCTGAGGTCGCGGGCACCCATCATCGAGAACTGCAGGGTGCGGGGGATGGGCGTGGCGGTAAGGGTCAAGGTATCGACGTTGGCCTTCATCTCCTTGAGCTTCTCCTTGACGGAGACGCCGAATTTCTGCTCCTCGTCGATGATGAGCAGGCCGAGGTCCTTGAACTTGACGTCTTTTCCGGTGAGGCGGTGGGTGCCGATGATGATGTCGATCTGTCCGTCTTCGAGTCGTTTGAGGATCTCCTTCTGCTGCTTGGCGGTCTTGAAGCGGTTGAGGTATTCGATGGTGACGGGGAAGCCGTTGAGTCGGGAGCTGAACGTCTGGTAATGTTGCAGGGCGAGCACCGTGGTGGGCACGAGCACGGCCACCTGTTTGCTGTCGGTGGCGGCCTTGAAGGCGGCGCGGATGGCGATCTCGGTCTTGCCGAAGCCCACATCGCCGCAGATGAGACGGTCCATGGGGCTCTCCGACTCCATGTCGCGCTTGACGTCGTTGGTGGCCTTGAGCTGGTCGGGGGTGTCTTCGTAGAGGAAGGAGGCCTCGAGCTCGGTCTGGAGGTAGCTGTCGGGGGCGAAGGAGAAGCCCTTGCTCCGCTTGCGTTCGGCGTAGAGCTGGATGAGCTCGCGGGCGATGTCCTTCACCTTGCTCTTGGTCTTCGACTTGAGTCGGTTCCAGGTGTTGGACCCAAGGGTGCTCAGGCTGGGCTCGGCGCCGTCCTTGGAGCTGTACTTGGCGATCTGGTGCAGCGAATGCACACTAATATATAAGGTGTCGCCGTGGTTGTAGGTGATGCGCAGCACCTCCTGCTCCTTGCCGTGCAGTTCGATGGTGACCAGCCCTTCGAAGCGGCCGATGCCATGGTCGATGTGAGTGACGTAGTCGCCGGGCTTGAGGTCGTAGAGGTCCTTGAGCGTGATGGCCTGTTTGCTCGAGAAGTTGTCGCGCAGGTGGTAGCGGTGGTAACGCTCGAAGATCTGGTGGTCGGTGTAGCAGCAGACCTTACGGTCGTGGTCGATGAAGCCGGCGTGGATGGCGATGAGCTTGCGCTCGAAGTCAGCGTGCAGCTCGTCGTGGTGTTGTAGGTCGTTGAGGATGGCCTGGATACGGTCGAGTTGCTTGGAGCTCTCCGAATAGAGGACGATGCGGTAGCCCTTCTCCTTGTATTCGTTGAGGTTGTCGATGAGGAGCTGGAAGTTCTTGTTGAAGATGGGCTGGGGGGTGGTGTGGAATTCTTTGGAAGACCGAAGATTGGCTTCAGAAGACCGAAGGCTGCCGCGATCTTCGGTCTTTTGTTTTCCGAATTCGATGGTGGGGTGGGCTTCCAGGGCCTTCAGCAGCGCTTCCGATTTGGAAAACAGTTGTCCGGGGGCCACCCTGCCGCTGTTTTCCGTTTGAACTTCGCTGAGGGTTTCGCTGTTGCGTTCCGCCTCCGCCGCTTTTTCCCAGGCTTCCACGGCCCGCTCGTATTCCTGGTCGATCTGTGTGGGAAGGAATTGGGCCTCCTCGATCCACACCGTCACCGATTTGGGCATGTATTCCAAGATCGACTCGCGTTCCTCGATGAAGGCCCGCTGTTGCAAGTTGGGCAACAGGACGATCTGGTTCAGCCGTTCGATGGAGAGCTGGCTGGCGATGTCGAAGCTACGGATGGAGTCGATCTCGTCGCCGAAAAACTCGATACGGTAGGGGTTGTCGTTGGCAAAGGAAAACACGTCGATGAGGCCGCCGCGGAGGGCGAACTGTCCGGGTTCCACCACAAAGTCCACGTTCTCGAAGCCGTATTCGTAGAGCAGGTCGGTGAGGAAGTCGAGGTTGACGCGGTCGCCTTGCTTCACCTTGAAGGTGTTCTTGGCCAGCAGCCTGCGGGTGAACACCTTCTCGCTGAGCGCCTCGGGGTAGGTGACGATGACGGTCTTGCGCTCGCTGGTAGAGACGCGTTGCAGCACCTCGGTGCGCGAGAGGATGTAGGTGTTGTCGGGTCGCTCGGGTTCATAAGGCCGTTTGTAGGAGGTGGGGTAGAAGAGGATCTGCTTCTTGCTGTAGTCGAGGTTCCGTTCCCCGAACATGGCCTCCAGGTCGTTGTAGAAATAGGCGGCGTCCTCCTTGGTGGCACACACAACAAGATGCTGTCCGCCGTTTTGGCGGAAGTGTTCTTCAACGGCGAAGGCCTTTGCGGAGCCGACGAGGCCGGAATAGATGCTATGGGATGGCGTTTCCGACAAACCTACCGTAGCGATTAAAAGAGATGCTCCAACAGCTCGTCCTTGACGAGGTTCGGGAGGGTGACCTTGAGCTTGGGCTCGGCTTCCATGGCACGCTTGATGGCGAAGGTGGCGCCTTCGTTGCGGGCCCAGTTGCGGCGGGCGATGCCGTTGTTGACATCCCAGTGGAGCATGCAGTGGAGACGACGGTCGGCCTCTGGCGTGCCGTCGAGGACCATGCCGAAGCCGCCATTGATGACTTCGCCCCAACCTACGCCACCGCCATTGTGGATCGAGACCCAGGTGGCGCCGCGGAAACCGTCGCCGATGACGTTCTGCACAGCCATGTCGGCGGTAAATTGCGAGCCGTCGTAGATGTTGGAAGTCTCACGGAAAGGCGAGTCGGTGCCGGACACGTCGTGGTGGTCGCGGCCGAGGACGACGGGTCCGCTCAGGCGACCGTCGGCGATGGCTTTGTTGAACTCGGCAGCGATCTTGGTGCGTCCTTCGCAGTCGGCGTAGAGGATGCGGGCCTGGGATCCCACCACGAGGTGGTTGGCTTGGGCGCCGCGGATCCACTGGATGTTGTCGCGCATCTGCTGCTGAATTTCAACAGGTGCGGTGCGGGCAATCTCTTCGAGGACGTTGCAGGCGATGTCGTCGGTGACGGCCAGGTCTTCGGGCTTACCCGAGGCGCAGACCCAGCGGAAGGGGCCGAAGCCGTAGTCGAAGCACATCGGGCCCATGATGTCCTGCACGTAGCTGGGATAACGGAAGGTGCCGTCGGCCTTGAGGATGTCGGCGCCGGCACGCGACGACTGCAACAGAAAGGCGTTGCCGTAGTCGAAGAAATACATGCCTTTGGCGGTGAGCTTGTTGATGGCGGCCACATGGCGGCGCAACGAAGCCTGCACCTTCTCCTTGAACAGCTCGGGATTCTCGGCCATCATGGTCTTCGACTCCTCGAACGACTGTCCCACTGGATAGTAACCGCCTGCCCACGGGTTGTGGAGCGAGGTCTGGTCGCTTCCGAGGTCGACGTGGAGGTCGTGCTCGGCGGCATATTCCCAAAGGTCCACCACATTGCCTTGGTAGGCATAGCTGCGGGCTTCCTTCTTGGCGAGACTCTCGTTGACATGCTTGAACAGCTCTTCGATGTTGTCGTGCACCTCGTCGACCCAGCCTTGCTGATAACGCTTTTGGGTGGCGGCGGGGTTGATCTCGGCAGTGATGCTCACCACGCCGGCGATGTTGCCGGCCTTGGGCTGGGCACCGCTCATGCCGCCGAGGCCGGCGGTGATGAACAGCTTGCCTGCCGTGCTACCCCCGTGTTTACGGGCGGCGTTGAGCACGGTGATGGTGGTGCCGTGGACGATGCCTTGGGGACCGATATACATATAGGAGCCGGCGGTCATCTGTCCGTATTGCGTCACGCCGAGGGCGTTGTAACGCTCCCAGTCGTCGGGTTTGCTGTAGTTCGGGATCATCATGCCGTTGGTGACCACCACACGCGGGGCGTCTTTATGGGAGGGGAAGAGGCCCATCGGATGGCCGCTGTACATGGCCAAGGTCTGGTCTTCGTCCATGGTGGCAAGGTATTGCATCACCAGACGGTACTGGGCCCAGTTTTGGAAGATGGCGCCATTGCCTCCGTAGATGATCAGCTCATGGGGATGTTGTGCCACGGCGGGGTCGAGGTTGTTCTGGATCATCAGCATGATGGCCGCTGCCTGCTTGCATTTGGCGGGATACTCCTCGATGGGGCGGGCATACATCTTGTACGACGGACGGAACCGGTACATGTAGATGCGTCCGTACTTCTCCAGCTCTTCGGCGAACTCGGGGGCCAGCGTGGCGTGCCACTTCTCGGGGAAGTAGCGTAAGGCATTACGGATGGCGAGCTTCTTCTCGGCTTTGGTCAGGATGTCTTTGCGCTTGGGGGCGTGGTTGATGTCGGGGTCGTATGGCTTCACTTCGGGCAGTTCGTCGGGAATGCCGGCGAGGATTTCTTTTTGGAAGGCGTTCATTATTGTAAGATTTAAAGATTCAATATTTGAAGATTTAAAGATTCGAGATTAAAGCGCAAATTTACGATTTTTTGTTCATCGGTCTCACAAAAAAGTGTTATCTTTGCAATCTTAATCAGCAATCCACATGAACAAGCTCTTTTCGGGAATGCTCCTCACGGTCCTGTTGCTCGCGTCGGTGCTCCAGCCACTTCGTGCTCAGGACGCTGCTGCCTTTACGGTGACGCTGCACCAGACGGCGCTGACCTGCAAGAACAGCGACGAGGACAACGCCAGGGCCGCCCTTCGGGCCGACACCACCGGTGTCTTGCCCGCCAGTGCCCGGATGCAGTGGCAGCAGCTGAAGGACGACGGCTGGGACCGTCTGCCAGGGCTGCATGTGCCGAGTCCGTTGTCGGCGGTAGGCCTGATGCCCGACACCTGGTACCGGCTGCGGGTGACCGACTCCATCGCTGTCGACACCCTCATCGGCGAAGTCGACACCACCCTCCTTGTCGAGGTGGTGCTGGACGTCGACTCCCTCTTCACCGAGGCCTATCCCCAACCCAACATCCAGATTACCTGTTCGCCTGGCGACACCGTCTATATCCAGAATCCCGACGTCACCTTCTCGTTCGAGAACCTGCCTCCTGAGGGCGGCGGCAACGTGGTGGGCGTGGACCATTTCTTCTGGACCTTCGAACACGGGCTCACCTCCACGTTGGAGCGTCCCATGTTCACCTACGTCATGACCCAGCCCGACCCTTACGAGGTGACGCTCACCGTCTATGACGACTGCGGCTGCGAGACCGTCTTCACTAAGGAGGTCTTCGTCAACCCCGTGAAGCTCAAGATCCCCAATGTGTTCACTCCCAACGGCGACAGCGTCAACGACACCTGGGTCATCACCCTCGACGATGGCAGCGGCAGCGGTAGCGGTGGCGACACTGGCAGCAGCAAACGAGCTTCCGGCGCCGACGAGAAGCCCCTCAACACCTATTACAAGGAATGCGAGCTGGTGGTGATGAACCGCTGGGGCCGTATCGTCTATCGTAGCAGCGACTACCAGAACGACTGGGACGGCAGCGGCCTGTCTGACGGCACCTACTACTACATCCTGAAATGCAAGGGCCTGAAGGAAGAGGTGCAGTATCAAGGCATCGTGATGATCTTGACCAAGTGACGGCCACGTACACAAGCAAATCGAGAAACGCAATGAAGACATTACACACACTTATCATAGGAATTGGGATGGCTGCCTTGCTGGGCGCCTGCAGCCAACCTGGCGAGCACCATGGCCAACTTTCCGGCGACCTTATCACCAACCCCAAGTCGGCCACGGAGACGCAAGTTGCCCATCCTGTCCTGCAGTTTGACAAGACGGAATACGACTTCGGAAAGATCCTCCAGGGCGAGGTGGTCACCTATACCTTCCACTTCACCAACGTCGGCGACGCCCCCTTGATCATCTCCGGTGTCGAGAAGAGCTGTGGCTGCACCGCCAGCGACTTCCCGCGCAACCCCATCGCTCCCGGCATGACGGGCGACATCAAGGTCAGCTACGACAGCAAGGGGCATCACGGCATCCAGACCAAGACGCTGACCGTCAACGCCAATACCAATCCTGCCAGCCACACCCTCAGGGTCAAGGCTGAGGTGCGGACGCCGGACCAGTTCTAAAAACCGAATCATTGAGAATTGACCATTAATATTACAACTATGTTATTGACTATCTTATTACAAGAAGTACAACAGGCCCAGCCCAAACCGATGTGGTCGAGCCTGGTTATGATCCTTTTGCTCATCGTGGTGTTCTGGCTGTTTTTCATCCGTCCGCAGTCGAAGAAAGCCAAGGAACAACAGCAGTTCCGTGAGGCCTTGAAGAAAGGCGACAACGTGGTGACCATCGGCGGCTTCCACGGCAAGATCACCGAGGTGAAGGAACATACCGTGATGGTATCGCTGGCTCCGGGCATGGAAGTCGAGATCGAGAAGTCCGCCCTGGTGCAGAACGCCTCTCAGGTAGGCGGCCAGTGATCCGACCGGCTTCTGAAACCCTTTATTGGCCATGAATACCGAAGAGCAGTTCAAGGAAGACATCGAGCAGAAGGACAAGAGCCGTTTTTTGACCTTCCTTGTCTTCCTATTCATTGCCACGGCGCTCTGGCTGATCATCAAGCTCTCGAAGGAATACACCACCCAGGGTGTCGTCAACCTCGTCTATACCGAGGTGCCCGTCAACAAATGGATCTCCACGCCTGAACAGACGCTGAAGTATTCTTTTGTGGCCGACGGTTTCGTCATCCTGAGTAACAAGATGGTCCCTTCGCGGAAGCGTGTGGTCTCTATCCCGCTCAACCAGGTGCCTTATCGCCTGGAGGGCGGTTTTACCTATTCCATCAGCTCACAGTATGTGGTGGAGCGTCTGGCCGACTGGCTCAACATCCCTGCCGGAAGCATCACCGTCAACGAGGACAAGCAGTATTTCAACATGGAAGACCTGCAGTCGCGACCGCTGCCCGTGGCCGTGCCCCTCGACGTGCAGACCCAGCGCCAATACCAGCTCTATGGCGATCCTGAGGTGACGCCCGATGTGGTGACGGTGTACGGCCCCAAGAACCTCCTCGATACACTCACGCGGGTGTATTCCCTTCCTGTGTCGGCCCTCGATGTCAGCGAGACGTTCCGTCGTACCGTGTCGCTCGACCTGATGGATGGCGCCATCCGTTCCGAGGTGGACCGGGTGGATGTCGTCGTTCCTGTAGAGCAGTACACCGAGCGCGACCTCGAGGTGCCCGTGGCCGTCGACGACAGCCTGGAGCTGCGTTTCTTCCCTGAGACGGTTCGTCTCAAGTGTATGGTCCCCATCTGCGACTACGCTTCCATCGGCCCTTCGTCGTTCCAGGTCCTTGTCGACACCGCGCAGCTGCATCGGCTACAGCCCTTGCTCGACGTCCGCCTGGTGAAGACGCCTGCCCATGTGCAGGTGCTCAAGATGGAGCCCTCACAGGTGGAATATCTCATCATTCATTAAGAAGGCACTATGGCGCTGAAGATCGCGATTACCGGCAACATCGGCAGCGGGAAGAGCTACGTCTGTTCCCTGTTTCGTCGTCGGGGCATCCCTGTCTTCGACTCCGACATGGAGGCGAAGCGGCTGTACAGCCGCCCTGAGATCCGTGCCGCCATCGTGGCCCGTTTCGGCGAGGCCATGTACCTGGACGACGGCAGCCTCGACCGGCGTCGGATGGCTTCGGTGCTGTTCTCCGATCCTTGTGCCTTGGGCTATGTGGAGTCGGTGCTGTATCCCGTGCTGAACGCTTGGTTTGCCGAGTGGGCCGGGCAGCAGGAGGCGCCCTTCGTCTTGTACGAGTCCGCCTTGATTTTCGAGAAACACTTGGAGTCGATGTTCGACGCCGTCATCGTGGTAGCCGCTTCCGAGCCGGTGCGCATCCGCCGGGTGATGGCCCGCGACCACTGTACCGAAGAGGAGGTGCGTGCGCGCATGGCGCAACAGCTTCCGCAGGCCGAGAAGCTGACCAAAGCCGATCATGTCATCGTCCACGAGCAGGACGACGAAGACGACGCCCTCATGGCGCAGATCGAGGCTTTGATGACGATGTTGGGTGGGAAGTGACTTCAGTCCTTCGCCGGGTCGGGGAAGGTGAAGGTCTTGGTCTCCGTAGCGTTGGATTTGTACATATAGCCTTGACCGGGATCGAGAGTCTGCAGGTTACCAATCCATCTCGTCCCGCTGAATTGGCAGAAACCGTTTTGTTTTGATTTGATCTCGTCGCCTGTTTCGGGATTCAGGTCGGACAGGGCTTCGCTTACTGTGAGGCTTTGTTCCAGGGGGTAGCCGATCCAGTTCCACCCACGGGTCAAGGTGATGGGATGGTCGGCGGGGCTCACGGCGAAGCCGCTCAAGGGGATGCTGCAGTTTTCGCTGACCCTGACCTTGTACATCTTTTCGACGCAGAAGCCACTGAGGTTGCCGATCCAGTTGCCGTTAGCCGTGTTGCGCATGTCGAAGCCGTCGTGGTGTGAGGAAATCTGGATGCCATACTCTCCTAGCGCTGCCTCCAGATCGGTCTTGCTGATATCGAGGTTGGTGGACCACCAGTTCCAGCCTTTGTTGAGGGTGATGGTTTGTTCAAAGGGCGCGAGCGTAGCGCTGGTTTTCTTGTAGAGTTGGATGGGTGACTGTGAAGAACTATAATAACGAAACCTATCTGCTTGTTGATTGTATTGCAAAGTTGAAGTCCCAGTTCCTTGGATGATCACATCTCCGTCATTCATACTGATTGTGTTGACTAAAGCGGTATTTGAAGCAGTCAAGCCTCCAGAATTGCCATTGTAACCGATGTATTGTCCCGAGGTGCCTTTGATGGAATAACCTACTTCCATTGTGGCTATGGTGAAGACGGCTGCATTGGTTAATTCGTTGGCTTCAATCGTGTAATTGTTGATGGTGACGCTGATGGTGTTGTTGTTGGCATCCAATGAGGTAAGGCTTCCGTTAAACGCTTTTGTTTTGCTTTCATTTACGATGAGATATTCCCCACTCCAGTCTTCGGGTGCCGTGGTGACTTTCACATATTCGCTGCTCGAAATGACACCTTTCACGAAGATGGCTTTCACAGTCACCGAGTCGGCCGGCATCTCGAACTGGTTTTCCACCACCTCGATGGTGTTGCCGTTGCCGGTGGTCACTGTCCAATTCCTGAGCTCGTATCCCTCTTCGGGCGTGGCCGTGAGGGTGACGGTGGCCTCTTCCACAGCGCTACTCACGCTGGATGTGATGGTGCCGTGTTGTGGCCGCACCAAGGTGATGCTGTATTTCGGATCCCACTGGGCGTAGAGCGTGATGTCGTCGGTCAGGGTGATCATGGCCCCATCGGCATAATAGGCGCCCGTGCCGTTGGCCTCGGTGTTCCAACCATCGAACTCGAATCC